>JAEEGI010003657.1_pt1 | contig 36503 bp, 26 predicted proteins | sample 8958751 | NCBI WGS metagenome assembly JAEEGI01 (sample SAMN16246545, study PRJNA631951) | gut metagenome | biome: gut microbiome; feature: rumen; material: KS-attached | host: Bos | place: Iran: Karaj | collected 2018-10 | reverse complement strand
GACGCCGATGTCGCAGTGCAGCATGTTTTTGCCGGAGACGCGCTGGTATTCCGGCAGAAGCGCCATGCATTCGATGACCAGATAGTCCGCTCCTTCCTTCGCCGCAATATGCAGGAACTTGATCTGCTCGCGGATATTGGCCGGACCGCGCCGCTTCACTTCTTCCTGACGTCCGTCCGGATAGATCGCGATGGGCAGGGTCCCGGTGGTCTTGCACATGACCTTATGGCCGCCTGCCGTGATGCCGGCGGCGATCATGCGGGTGACCGTGGATTTCCCGCGGGTCCCGTTCACGTAGATGACGTGCGTCAGTTTCCTGCGGTCGGCGCGCACCTGAAAGGCCTCCCGGATCAGATAGATCAGGAAGCCGCATCCGAGGATGGCGATCAGGATCTCCGTCTTGTTCATAACGCATTAAGGCTGCTCTTTGCGCTTGCGGCCCAGGTAGTTGTCCAGATCCCCCTTGACTTTTTCGGGGATCTCCCGCTTCACCGGGCACTTGACCGCGTCCGCCATGGTCTCGGTGAAGGCGGCGATGAACGCGCTGTCCTTTAAGATCTGCTCGTCCGAAAGAACGGCGGGGGTGTCGTAGCGGTTGTGGATGGTCGCCTGCGCGGGGCCCGCGATCCGGGCGAAGGACAGGGCCGGAACGCCCTTATCCGCAAAAGGCGTGGAATCGCTGGAGTAGACGCCGACTCTGCCGTCCAGCCCCCAGCCGCGGATCGACGCAAAGTAGCGGATGAAGCCGAGCAGGGCGTCCTCCGCGCTGACGCAGGTGATAAATTTGCCCATATAGGTGCCGATCATGTCCAGATTGATGTTGAGCGCGATCTTTTCGAGCTCCGCTTCGTGCGCCGCCGCGTAAGCCTTGGAGCCTAAGAGCCCCCGCTCCTCGCTGCCGCAGAAGACGAAGCGCAGGCCGTAGCGGTGCTTCTTCCCTTTAAGGGCGTCCAGCACGCACAGTAAGCCCAGGCAGCCGGTCATGTTGTCGTAGGAGCCGCGGGATAAGGGCGTCGTATCCAGATGCGCGCTTAAGACGATCCATTCGTCGCTTTCCCCGGGCAGCTCGGCGATCACGTTGTGGGACTCGCCGGCCGATTCCTCCTGCTCCACCTCGATCTTCGCGCTGACGGCGCCGGCTTTGACGACGGCGACCGCGTCCTTGGCGTTGACGTTGACGGCCAGGGTCTTTTTTCCCTGCGCCACGTACGGCCGCAGTTCCTTCTTGTCGATGTCCCGGTCCGCGTAGTGCACGTTGCCGTCATAGGTGATGATGCCGGCGGCCCCGCCCTTAAGAAGGTCCTGATAGGTGAAGATGCCCACGCCGCCGTCCAGCAGCACGATCTTCCCGCGGATCTGGCTTAAGGAGGCGGGATCCGTGTTGGGAAGGTAGATAAACGGGGCTTCGATGCTTCCGCTGCCGCAGAGCCGGTATCCCTCGCAGGGGATCTCCTGCTCACGGCCGGCCGCGTCTTTGACCGTCAGTTTCGCATGCCGGACCTCGGCCATCTCGACCGGGAAGCTCTCCAGCCAGGCTTTTACGCCCCGCTCCTCACAGCGGGCTTTTAAGTATTCCGCGACCTTCAGCTCTTCGGGGCTGCCGCTCGTGTGGATGAAATCCGTGTCTTTTAAGATCTGCCGTACCTGTTTCTTGTTCATAACTCTCCCTCGTGTTTCTTTAGTCTCCGTACGACTTCCGCGATCGGAAGCCCGACCACGGTGTAATAATCTCCTTCGATGCGCTTGACCAGCGTTGAGCCCAGGCCCTGGATCCCGTAAGCGCCGGCCTTATCCATCGGTTCGCCGCTGGCGACGTACTCTTCTATCTGCTTCTCGGTCAGCGGATAGAACTCCACCTTCGTCTCGGAGCTGAAGCACTCCGCGTCCTCTTCGTCGCTCCAGATCAGGCAGACCCCGGTATAGACCGTATGGACCTTGCCGGATAAAAAGCGCAGCATCTCCTTCGCTTCTTCGCGCGTGGCGGGCTTCCCCATGAGCCGTCCTTCGCAGATGACGGTCGTGTCCGCTCCGATGATGATGTCCTTCGGATGGAAGACGCTCGTGTAGGAGGCCTTCAGCTCCGCCAGGAACTGCGCGCGCTTCTCATCCGTGACGAATTCCGGCACCATTTCCGGCACGTCGCTGGGCAGGACCGTAAAGCGGATCCCCGCCATTTTCAAGAGCTGCTTCCGGCGCGGGGAATTGGAAGCCAGAATAATGTTCTTTGCCATACTGTTTATCTCCTTTGAGGCAGGGTGCCTGCCGGTTCTCTTCTATTTTTTCTTTGCCGCCGTCTTTTTCTTGTCGGCGGCGGCCTTTTCCGCCGCTTCCTTAAGATCTTTCTGCTTCCCGATCATATAGTCCGCGATGCGCGCCGCTCCTTCGCCGATATGGCACCAGGTCTCCTGCCGGGCTTCTTCGATCGCGGCCTGATACTTCGGGTTGCCGATCATCCCGCCGATGACCTCCCCGATCCTGTCGAAGTCCTTTTCCTCCAGCGGCCGGCCGATCTTCGGCAGGGTCCGGAAGGTCCAGAGCTCCTCGTCCAGCCAGGCGGCGTCGTAGGGCGCCTTGTCGAAGGAGGTGTCCGCATAGATCACAGGCCGGTCAAAGATCAGGCAGTAGTCGAAAATGACGCCGGAATAGTCCGAGATCATCACGTCGGAACGCCGCAGGACCTCGAAGTTGTCGTTGTCGCGGTTCCATTCCAGCTGTTCGCTTTCGGGGAACTCGGCCATCAGCGTATCCAGCATCTCCTTTTCCGAAGTGAAGGACTGCGGGTGCGGCCGCACGATGACGTGATAGCCCGTCGCAAGGAGCGCGCAGATCGCCTTCGCGCCGTAGCGGCTTAAGATCCCGCTCTTGCCCCAGGTCGGCGCCAGCAGCACCGTCACGGGATGCGGCGGAAGCGGATCGGCCTCCTCCAGGCGCTTCTTCATGGCGTCCAGGAAGGGAACGCCCGTCAGCACCAGTTCCTTCTCCGGCAGGCCGCGCAGCTTTTCCAGCTGCCGCACCTGTTCGATCTGGTACCGGCCGGAAAGCAGCAGGGCGTCGTAGTAATCGATGCCGAACATGCGGTAGGCGCTGACGTCGCTGGCCGCGTGGAGCGCGTGGACGTACCATTTCACGTCCTTGGAGCGCTTCCACTGATAGACCTCCAGGCCCGGGGTCGTGGAAAGCAGCACGTCTGCTTTTAAAAAGCCCAGCTTCGCGAAGGCCTTGTTGCCCTCGCCGATAAACTCGCAGCGCACGTTTTCGTACGACTGCTTTAACGCGGGATCGTCTTCGGAGGCCGTCAGATAGACCAGCTTCTCCCCGCGCTTTTCAAATTCATCGCAGACCGGCCCGAAGAGGTTCCAGTAGCGCTTGCTGTCGGAAAAGATGACGAAGGGCATGCGGTCCTCCTGCCCCTTCTTCTCGCCGGCGCCGCCGGTCAGCCAGAAGCGGAGCTTGACGAAAAAGCCGCGCAGCAGGTAGAAGGCGGTGCCCAGCACGCCGATCAGAACGGTAAACAGCATGCTCCCGGTGCCGGGATCGATATATAACGGAAAGATCTTCATCATCTTACTGTCCTTTCGCGCCTGAGGAAAAGTCCGGAGTCTCGCCGACCGTGCGCCAGCGGCTCATGTCAAAGATGTCTTCGCCTTCCATGACCAGCCAGGTGCCGGGCAGGAAGACCGTGCCGTTGTTCTTGACGGTGGAATAAATATCGGAGAAGAAAACGTGCTGCTCCGTCTCGTATTTCAGCTCATCCGTCACCGGAAGGCCGGTCAGCGGATTGACGGGATCCTCGATCAGGCCTTCAAACGCCAGCAGCGGCGTGTCCGCGTTGGTCATGAACGTATCGTCCGTCACGCAGGGCTCTTTCGGGGCGTTAAAATCCTTGACCATCAGGAGCGGATTGTAGGTCATCACGTCCTCGTAGTTTTCGCTCCCGAACTTCATCTCGTCCAGAAGGCCGAGATCCCGGCCGTGGTCGGAAACGATGATGATGCGGCAGTTGTCGTAGACGCCGCTCTCCTTCAGGAAATCCATCCAGATGCCCAGGCGCATGAGCGCCGCCATGTTGACCTGGTAGTGCGCCATCTGCGTGATCTTCTCGACCCTTAAGGTCCGCCCGTTGTAAGTGAAACGGCTCTGGTTCGCGTCGTAGAGCAGGTTGTTGACCTCCTGCGCGGGCTCGTACTGCGGCTCCTGCAGAAGGTTCGGCTCGTGCGCGGTATAGTTGACCATCATCATGAAGGTGTTCTCGTCGCCGTCGCTGATGCGGCTCATGGCCGGCAGCGAGCAGAGCACCGAGTAGGCGTTCAGGAAGGGCTGATGCAGGCCCTTCGCGACGGACATGCCGTACCAGCGCTGCGTCAGCTCCTCCACGGCTTCGGCTTTAAAATAGGTTCCTCCCTGGTACAGGAAGGGCTGAACGGCCACCGGCGCGGTCTTCATCAGGCTGTAGCAGAAGAAATTCCGCTCCCAGATCCCCGTCATCCTGACGCCCTGGCCTTCCTTGCCGAAGTCCGCGAACTGCCCCTCCGCGGTGATGTAGGTGTGCATGCCGGGATAGTCGTCGAAGGCGGACAGGTCCGGATACCAGCTGTAGTTCGCGTAGGTCGGGTCGCAGAGCGTCACGTCGTAGCCCTCGTTGTAGAAGGTCACCGGCATGAGCTTTAAAGCTTCGTCGTGCTTTTTCGAGATCTTCACGGTGTCGCGCGCGTTCATGCGCTCGGGCGTGTAGTCGTAGCCGCCGAAGAGCGCGGGCGAGGCGATGTTGGTCACCGGCCCGAAGGACAGCGTGTTCGGATAGAAGGTAAAGCCCTCAAACTGCTGCGCCAGCTCGGGCTTTTCCTGGAAAAGGTAGGGCACCAGCGCGCCGACCGCGCGGTCCATGAAGATCACGATCACGTTTTTGCCGTTCTTGCTTATGGTAAAGTGCGCCAGCTCGTCCGGCACGTTGTAAACGACCGAGCGGATCTGCGGCAGCTGCTTCTGCGTATCGATCAGGTTCATCCCCGCCATGCCCGAGATGGCCAGGATCAGGACGATATAGAGGCCCCGGACCAGCTTTTTGCCCTTGATCCAGATGAGCAGCATGAGCGCCGCCAGCCCCAGCAGGATCCCGAAGTTAAGGAGCCGCTCCTTCGGCAAAAATTCCGGCGTGACGTCGAATTTGAGCTCCGCGGACATGTTGCCCAGCTCCGTCCCGAAAAACATGTAGTTGACGACGGCGCCGCCCGAGAGCAGCCAGATAAGGCAGGCAAAGATCTTCTTTCCCTTCGGCCCCGCCAGATAGTAAAAGATGCCGAACCAGAGGAGAAAGAGGCCGGCCGCCAGCAGGAACGCGGTAAACACGTGGATGAGCGGCGAGCGGAAATTCGAGATCAGGACGAACTCCGAGGGCGAGGCCAGCACCAGGGTCGAAGGGATCAGCACGCCGGTGAGCAGCGTTAAGAACAGGCAGCCCAGGGAGAAAAGGCCTTTCGGAAGGGCGGCAGACGCCTGTGCTTTTCCGGCTTCCGGCGCGGCGGCCGGCGCGCCGCCCAGCATCGCGGCCGTTCTGGCCACGACGGTTTCTCTCCTGTCCTTCCGGGCTTTTATCTTCTTCCGGATCAGCTCCGCGATCTTCTGCACGACGTTTTTGACCAGCGAGAACAGGTTGTTCAAGGTCCAGTACAGGACCAGGCCGGCCGGAGACTCGTACAAAAGGACGAGGAACAGCACGGCCATCCCGTAGAGCGTCAGCTTGTCCTTAAGCGGAAAGCCTCTGGTGTAGACCGCGCTGGATATAAAGTTGATCAGCGTCATGAGGACCGGCAGCAGGTGGAGCGTGAGCGTGCCGATCGCAAGGAGGTTGTCGGGCGAGCCCAGGTCCTCGATCGGGCCGAAGGCCGTTCCCCGGATCTCCTGCAGGTTGGACAAAAAGTGATAGGCCGCGATAAAGAAGGGGATCTCTAAAAGCAGCGGCAGCATGCCCTTTAAGACGTGGAAGGGCTTGTAGTCGTTCTGGCGGTAGTAGGTCTGGAGCATCATGTAGCGCTCGTCGCCCTTAAAGGTCTTCCGGATATGGGAGACCCACGCCGCCAGGCTCTTCTCCTTCTCGCGCTGCCCGGCCTGGATCGCGTCCGCGCTCTTATAGAGCGGCAAAAGCAGGAGGTTCATGACCAGGCTCATCGCGATGATCGAAACGCCGGGGCTGGCGAACAAGAGCTGCGCCGCCCCGTAGACCGTTTCGAGGATCAGCTCCAGCGGCCCGATGATCAGTTGATACAGCATATGGAAAAAGGACATTTCGCCTCCTTAGTAAGACCCGAGTTTTTTCCATTTGGACAGATCGAAGATGTTTTCATCCACCTCGAACCAGACGCCCGGTGCGAAGGTGCAGCCGGTGTTCTTGTCCGTCTCGATATTGTCCGAAAACAGGATGCGCTGCGGCCCTTCCGCCTTCCGGCCCGAGTCGATGAGCTGCCCGGTGAAGGGATTGCGCGCCTCTTCGATAAGCCCCGCCAGCGCTTCTGCCGGCACGTCGGCGTTGGTCATGAACGCATTATCCGTCGTAAATGTCTTTGCCCCGAAATCCTTGATCAGCAGCAGCGGATTGTAGAACATCACGTCTTCGTAGTATTCCGTGCCGAAGAGAAGGTCGTCGAACTGGGCCAGATCGCGGCCGTGGTCCGATACGATGATGATGCGGCTGTTGTCGTAAACGCCGTTTGCCTTAAGATAGTCAAACCAGTTTCCCAGCGCCATCAACGCCGCCATATTGGTCTGATAGTGGGCCATCTGATTGAAATCCTCCACGCGGAGCGTGCGGCCGTTTAAGGTAAAGCGGTCCCGGTGGGCCTCATCGTATTCCCGGTTGTCCACCTTTTCGGCCGGCTGATAGGCCGGCTCCTGAAGCAGCATCGGCTCGTGCGTCGTGGAATTGCTCATGATGAGTAGCGAGCCGGCCGTTCCTTCGCTCAGCTTCGTGACGGAGGGCAGGGCCGCCAGCACGGCGTAGGAATCCATAAAGCTGTTCTTATAGCCCTGCGCCTGCGAGATCCCCTCTTCCGTCTGGCTCCAGCGCCTGAAGGAAGCGGAGGCGAAATAGCTGCCGCCCTGGTACAGATTGCTCTGGAGCACGAGCGGCGAGCACTTCATCAGGCTGTAGCAGAAGAAGTTCCGCTTCCAGATCCCGTTTAAGGCCTCGGCCTTCTCTTCTCCCGTTTCCAGGGAGAACTGGCCCTGTTCCGTGATATAGCACTTTATGTCCGGATACCCGCTGTAGATGGAAAGATCCGGGATCCAGGCATAGCCCGCGTAGGTCGGGTCGCAGACCGTGACGTCGTAGCCGGCCTGATCAAACAGCACCGGCAGGACCTTTAAGGCCTCGTTGTGCTTGTCCTTTAAGGTCTCGCTGCTCCGCTTGTTCATCTCCTCCGGCGTATATTCGTAGCCGCCCCAGAGCCCGGGCGCGCCGAAGATCGTATAGGCGCCGTGAGAGACCGTATTCGGATAATAGGTAAAGCCGGCATACTGCTGCTTAAGCGCGGGGTTTTCCGCAAACAGATACGGCAGATAACTGCTGATGGCGCGGTCCAGCATGATAATGATCACGTTTTTCCCGTCGCGGCTCAAAGTAAGCTCCGCTTGTTCCTCCGGGGCCTGCTCCGCGATCCCGCGCATATCGGAGACCGTCCCCCGGATGCGGACAAGATTGACGGCGGACATGCCCGCCATCGCCAGGCAGAGCACCAGGCAGCAGCCGGAGCAGAGCTTTTTGTTTTTCTTCCACAGCCAGATCACAAGGACGGCCGCCGCCGCCAGGATGCCGAGATTGATGAGCTTCGTTCCCGCGCCGAAGGCAGGCGGCGTATCGTATTTAAGTTCCGCGGAGAGCGTTCCCAGCTTCGTTCCGAAAAACATATAGTTGATGATCGCAAGGACGCCGAGCACCCACAAAAGCGCTTCTATGACCGTCTTCGCCTTCCGGCCGGCCAGGTAGTAAAAGATACCGAACCAGACCAGAAAGAGGCCGGCCGCCAGCAGCAGGGCGTTGAACACGTGGCGCAGCGGCGAGTAGAAGTCCGCCATCTGGATGAATTCCGCCGGCGAGGCGGCGATGACGGCCGAAGGGATCAGAACGCCCGTTAAGACCGTCAGCAGCAGGGCGCCGCCGAAGAAGCGGCGGGGCGAACTGTCCTCCGGAAGGGAGATCGCCGGCAGGCGTCCTTTTTTCTTAAGCTGCGATAAAAGCAGCGGAAGCAGCATCAGGAAGGCCAGAAAGACCAGCAGCAGCTTATACGCCGTTCTGGCGGGCCGGTAGAAAAGCAGCGACCAGAAGAAAAGCGCCGCTCCCAGCACGGCCAGGCCGATCCGCACGGTCCGGCCCGGATCCTTCAGCCGGCCGATCAGGTTTTTAACGAGGGAGAACAGGTTGTTCAGCGTCCAGTAAAAGACCAGTCCCGCCGGCGATTGATAAAGCAGGACCAGGAAGATCAGCGCCATGCCGTAGAGCTGGATCTTGTCCCTTGCCGACAGCCCTTTCGTATAGATGGCACTGGAGACGAAGTTGATCAGGGTCATCAGAATGGGCAGGACGTGCACCGTCAGCGTACCGATCGTCAGCAGGCCGTCCGGTGCGCCCAGATCCCGGATGGGACCGAAGGCCGTGCCCTTTAATTCCGGCAGATTGGACAGGAAATGATACGCCGCGATGAAGAAGGGGATCTCCAGAAGGAGCGGCAGCGAGCCGCGCAGGGCGTAGAAGGGCCGGTAATCGTTCTGCCGGTAGTAGGTCTGCAGCATCATGTAGCGCTCGTCGCCCGAAAAGGTCTTCTTGATGTGGCTGACCCAGGGCGAGAGGCGTTTGTTGATCTGGCGTTCCTCCTCCTGGATCGCGTCCGCCCGTTTGTAGAGCGGCAGCAGCAGGACGTTCATGCTCATGCTCAAAAGGAAGATGGAGAGGCCGGCGTTTCCGAAGAGCAGCTTGGAAAAGCCGTAGATCGCTTCAAAAAAAAGCTCCAGCGGCCCGATCAAAAGCTGATACAGCATTCCGAAAATACTCATGGGTCCTCCCGAAATACGCCACAAAGACACGTTCCTTTCTTCCTTCCAGCAAAAGAACGGAACGTGTTTGTAACCCTCCGCTCAAAATATACCAAAAAAACCTGCCGCGGTCAATCTTTTCCTGACCGCCGGCAGGTTTCTTCCGGTTTTTTACGTGATCATCCGGCCCGCGCCGCCTTCTATTTAACAGTCTTCCAGCGCAGAAGGCGCAGGGCGTTTAAGATGCAGAGGAACAAAACGCCCGTGTCCGCAAACACCGCCAGCCACATGTTGGAGTAGATGCCGGCCACGCCCAGGATCATCACAAGGATCTTGATCGCCAGCGCGCCGATGACGTTCTCCCGGGCGATGCGCATGGCCCGGTTCGCCAGCGTGATCGCCTCGGGGATTGCGGCCACGTTGGAGTTCATGAAGACCAGATCGGCTGCCTCGATCGCCGCATCCGCACCGCTTCCCATTGCGGCGCCCACGTCGGCGCCGGCCAGAACGGGCGCGTCGTTTAGACCGTCGCCCACGAAGAGCACGCCGCCGATCTCCCGGCGGATCTCCTGCATGGCGGAGAGCTTCTCCTCCGGCAGCAGGCCCGCCCGGATGCGCCCGATGCCGACCTGCCCGGCGATCTCACGCGCCGACGCTTCTCCGTCTCCGGTCAGCATGACGGGCGTCAGGCCCATCTTCTTTAAGGCCGAAAGCGAAGGCTGCGCGTCCTTCTTGACCGCGTCCGCGATCGTAAAGCTCGCCTGAAGAATGCCGTCCACGGCCAGCAGCACCTGCGTTCCCGCCGCCGCGGGGATCCCTTCGACGGAAACGCCCTCCGCCTTAAACAGCTTCGGATTGCCGCAGAGGATGCGTCTTCCTTCCACGGACGCGATGACGCCCCGGCCGGCGATCTCCGACATGTCCTCCGCTTCGGGGATCTCAAGCCCCCGGGAAACGGCGGCGTTTACGATGCTCTGCCCGATCGGATGGCGGCTTAAGCGCTCGCAGGCGGCCGCCAGGCGCAGGGCCTCCTCCTCGGAGAGCGTGCCCAGCGTCTCCGTTTTCTGCACGGCAAAGCTGCCTTCGGTAATGGTCCCGGTCTTGTCCAGCACGACGGCTTTGATCCGGGACAGCGCTTCGATGGCGGCGCCGCCCTTTAAAAGGATCCCGCGGCCGGACGCGGTGCCGATGCCGCAGAAGAAAGCCAGCGGCACGCTGACCACCAGCGCGCAGGGGCAGCTCATGACCAGGAAGCTGATGGCGGTATAAAGCCAGGGCTTAAAAGCCTCGCCGCGGATCAGCGGCATGGCGACAGCGACGAACAGGGCCAGTCCCACCACGATGGGCGTATAGACCCGCGCAAAGCGCGTGATAAAGTGCTCGATCTGGGGCTTCTGCTCCTGTGCCTCCTCCACGGAGCGCAGGATACGGCTGGTCATGGACTCGGAAAGCTTCTTCGTGGCGCGCACGGTCAGCACGCCCTGCGTATTCACGCAGCCGGCCAGGATCTCGCTTCCGGGACCGACCCGTACGGGCACCGGCTCGCCGGTGATCGCGGAGGTGTCAAGAAAGCTTTCGCCCCCGGTGATCACGCCGTCCAGCGGCACCCGGTCGCCCGGGCTGACCAGGACGAGGTCGCCTGCCTTCGCCTTTTTGGCGGGGATCACGCTTCCGTTCGAGAGCGTGACGGTCTCCGCGCGCAGATTCACGGTCTCCAGGATCTTCTTGCGGCTGCTCTCCACCGCCATGTCCTCGAACATCTCGCCCAGGCGGAAGAACAGCATCACGCCGACCGCCTCCGGATACTCCCGGATGGCGAAGGCGCCCAGCGTCGCGATGCTCATCAGAAAGTTCTCGTCGAAGATCTCCCCGTGCGCGATGTTTCTCACCGAGGTCAGCAGCACGTCCTTGCCAAGGATCAGGTAGGCAGCGACCAAAAGTACGATGAGCGGCCAGCTGTAGCCTTCCTCCCGCAGAACAAGATGCAGGATCACGGCGGCCGCAAACAGGCCCGCGCCGAGGATCAGCTCCCGCTTTTCCTTCTTCTCGTGCGCTTCGTCATCCTCCCCGTCTGCATCCGCCCCGTGCCGGTGCCCGTGCCCGTGATGATGCTCATGCCCGTGCTCATGGCCGTGTTCGTGATGCTCATGATGGCAGTGGCCGCAGCTGCAGCCCAGCTCGAAATGCGGCTCGTCCTCGTCCTCGTCGTCGTCATCGTCGTGATGGTGATGGTGCGGATGATGGCAGGTGCACTCCTCGTCGTCATCGTCATCATCGTGGTGATGATGATGGCAGCCGCACTCTTCATCGTCATCATCGTCGTCATCATGGTGATGATGATGGCAGCAGCATTCCCCGTCATCGTCATCATCGTGGTGATGATGGTGATGGCAGGCTTCCTCTTCTATCTCTTCCGGGACTTCGTTTTCCGTTTTTCTGACTTCTTCCTTGTCCATGGCGGCTCCTTTGCAAAACATATGCTTAATTGTTCATATGTTTACCGACAGTATAGTCCGCCGGATGATGGATGTCAAGAGGCGGACTGAAAAAGAAAAGAAATATTTTCCGGACAGTTTTACCAGATGCCGTAGACGGCCTTTAAGGCCAGGACCCGCCGGACGCTTTCCGCCAGGTGCTCGCGCGTTAGATTGCCGGCTTCCATGGCGGCCGTCAGGATCGCCAGGCACTCGTCCAGATCCTCCCGGCTCTCCACCGGGCAGAGAATCAGATCGCAGCCGGCCGAAAGCGCCCTAAGGACGGCGGAACCGGCCGTCACGTCGTATTCCTTTAAGGCCGGCGCCAGCTCGTCTGTGATCACGACGCCGTGGAAGCCGACTTCGCCGCGCAGGAGCAGGGTGACGACGGCATAGGAAAACGGCGCGGGAGCGGTATCATCCAGCTGCGGGACAAAGGCGTTTCCGATCATCACGACGTCCGCGCCGGCCTGGATGCCGGCGGCGAAGGGCAGAAGGTCCTCTTTCAAGAGCTGCTGCTTCGTTTTATCCAGCTGAACGGCCGCCGACTGCTTGGTGGGAAGCACGGAGGTGCCCAGTCCCGGGAAATGCTTCAGCGTGCAGATGACGTTCTGCGAACGGAAGCCTCTGACGGCCTCGGCCACCAGCTGCGAGGCTTTTTCGAAATCGTCGCTGTAGGCCCGCTCTCCGATCGTCCGGTTCTCCAGCTCGCTCCACACGTCCGCGACCGGCGCCAGATCCGTATTGATCCCCAGATCGGCCAGCCCCGACGCGATGGTCCTGGCGTTGTCATAGGCTTTCGCCAGGCCGTCTCCGCGGTAGCTGAACATGTTGCTGACGCGGGGCAGATCCAGCTTTTTCATGACGGTCACGTTCCGGCCGCCCTCTTCTTCCGCCATGATCAGCAGCGGGATGCGGGAGCTCTCCTGATAGCCCGCCGTCAGGCCCTGAAGCTGCGCGCTGCTGTCCGCGTTCTGGCTGCGGATCAGAAGGCCGCCGACCGGATATTCCTCCAGCAGGCTCTCCTCCGCATTCAGGACCGGGACGTCCTTTCCGACGATCTCCGGCGTGACGATCAGCAGCTGCAGGAGCAGCTCGCGGTCCTCCATCTTTTCGATGCGGCTGTCCGCCCGCTCCAGCGCGGCCTGCCAGGCGAGGCTGCGTTCATAGGAAAGCGTCAGCGGAAACAGAGGCGTTTCGCCGGCCGGCAGCGTCTCCTCCGTTGCGGCGGGCGTTGCGACCGGGATCGTGTTTTCGGGGAAGATAGGCGGCAGGGTGACGGCGTCGGAGGTCTCGCGGTTCCCGAAAAGACCGCTGCAGCCGGCCAGCGCCAAAGCGCCCGCCATCAGAACGATTAGGAATGCGATCTTATATCCTCTGCCCACCGAAAGAAGCCTCCCGCCTGTGATATACAGCAGTATAGCACGGGGCGGCGGACAGGGCAAGGAGAATGAGGCTCTCTCCCGGCGTGAAATTTGTTTTTTGCGGTCCGATCCCGCCCGGCGGCTTGCCAGAAACGCCCGTTTTATGCTATAATACGGCAGGTTTATCCGAAAAGAGGGTTCGTTATGGGCAATATCTTTTATTTCGAATGGGAACCGGCTCTGATCGAATGGCTGCAGGCGCACATCGGGTCTGCCGGCACGGCCATTGCCGCGTTCATCTCCAACTTCGGCGAGGAGCTCTTCCTCGTCGCCATCCTGGGCTTTCTGTACTGGTGCTGGGACAAAAAGACCGGCGCGACCGTGGGCCTTACGCTTCTGACGGTCTCCGTCTGGAATCCGATGATCAAGAACATCGCCCTGAGGCAGCGCCCCTACATGGCGCACCCGAACGTCAAGTGTCTAAAGCCGGTGGACTCCAGCGCGGACATCATAGACGTGGCCGCGCAGGGCTATTCCTTCCCGAGCGGGCATTCCTCCAGCACGGCGGGCACCTACGGCGCGGCGGCAACGTGCTTTAAAAAGCGCTGGCTGACGATCCTCGCGATCGTTTTAGTCTTCTTGGTCGGCGTCTCACGCTTTATCCTGGGCGTGCACTATCCGACCGACGTCATGGTCGGCTGGGTCCTCGGCATCATCGCCATGCTGATCGTCACGACGCTGGAAAAGAAGCTGGAAAAGCGCTGGATGCTGTACGCGATCCTGATCGCCGTGGCTGTTCCGGGCATGTTCTACTGCACGACCAACGACTACTTCAGCGCCTTCGGCATGCTCTGCGGCATGGCGGGCGGCGACCTGTTCGAGCGGAAATTCGTGCACTTTGAGAATACCCGCAATCCGCTGTTCATGATCCTGCGGCTCATCGGCGGCATCGCCGTCTTCTTCGGCATGAACACCGTCCTGAAGATGCCCTTCTCTTCCGCCTTCCTTTCCTCCGGCACGGCGGCGGCCTTCGCGGTAAGGAGCCTGCGCTACGCCCTCGTCATCTTCGTCTGCCTCGGCCTGTATCCATTGCTGTTCAAGCTGGTCGAAAAGAAGAAATAATACGCGGCAGGGGCGAAAAAAGAAAAACCGGTCAGCGACGCGGCAGACCGGTTTTTCTTTTTCCTGCCAGACGGCAGTTTTACCAGCGCTTCATGTTCTTTTCGAATTTTCTGATATAGGATTGCTTCAGTTCGCCTGCCGAAATCCCGTAGCAAAGAAGGACGTCATTATAATACATGAGGACGTCTCCCAGTTCCTCGACCAGGTGCTCCCGTATTTCCGCGTTCCCGCATGCCTTTTCCCCGCCGTGCTTCTTTATGATATCGATCACTTCGCCGATCTCGCCGATCATCCACAGCAGCTGATCCTTTCCGCGCTCCGGACAGATCGGCTTCCAGATGTCCCTGTATTTTTCCTGCAGAGCCTTCTGCATCTCAAGCATCTCGCTGATCCCAAAATCTTCCATCGTCTTACCCTCACAGATATTGAGCCTCTTTCCGACAGTAAAAATGTATCACGCGCGGCGGAAAAAAACAACCGGGACGGCGGAAGAAACGGCGAAGCGGCTGTGCAGGGGCTTGTCCGGCCCCTGCTTTTATGCTATACTGTTTCAGTAAGTTCCGAACGCAATACTATATCTTTAATACCGGAGGTGTCCCTCATGGATCATCAGTTTCCCTTAGCTGTGGAAGCTCCCAAATCCTGTACCTTTGTCACGCGCCAGCTGCCCACCGTCACCGCCGAGCAGCGCTGGAAAGCCCTGGAACGCACGCATTTCAACGAATTCGCCTTCCCGGCCGGGCTGCTTTACATCGACTGCCTCTCCGACTCCGGCACCACCGCCATGACCGACGCGCAGTGGGCCGCCATGTTCCTGGGCGACGAATCCTACGGCCGCAACAAAGGCTATTACGTGCTGCTGGACGCCTTCCGCGACGTCTTCGAGCGCGGCAACGATCAGAAACGCCTCATCAACTACCTGCGGAACGGCACGGACAAGGACGACGTCCAGAAGATGATGGACGAGGTCTATCTGGTGGACTGCGAGGGCGGCTTTTTCAACGGCGGCGCCTATCAGCTGGAACGCCCGAACACCTTCATCCTGCCCCAGGGGCGCTGCGCGGAAGCCCTGCTCTTCGACGTCATCAAGCCGCTTTTAGCCAGGCGCCACCCGGGCAAGGTCTTCACCATCCCGTCCAACGCGCACTTCGACACCACCGAGGGAAACATCAAACAGATGGGCTCCGTCCCGCGCAACCTCTACCATAAGGAACTGCTCTTCGAGGTGCCGGAGGGCGGCCGCTATCAGGTAAACCCCTTTAAGGGCAACATGGATCTGGACAAGCTCCGCCGGCTTCTGGATGCGGTCGGCGTGGAAAACGTCCCGCTCATCTATACCACGGTCACGAACAATTCCGTCTGCGGCCAGCCGGTCTCCATGGCCAACATGCGGGCCGTCTCCGAGCTTGCGCACAGTTATCAGATCCCTTACGTGATGGACGGCGCGCGCTGGGCGGAGAACTGCTACTTCATCAAGATGAACGAGGAAGGCTACCGCGACAAGAGCATTCCGGAGATCGCGAAGGAGATGTTCTCCTGCTTCGACGTGGTCTGCGCCTCCTTAAAAAAGAACGGGCACGCCAACATGGGCGGACTGCTCGCTTTCCGGGATAAGGGCTATTTCTGGAAATATTTCTCCGAATTCAACGCTGACGGCAGCGTAAAGACCGATATCGGCCATCTCCTCAAAGTCCGGCAGATCTCCGCCTACGGCAACGATTCCTACGGCGCCATGAGCGGGCACGACATCATGGCCTTGACGCAGGGGCTCTACGAGGAGCAGCGCTTCGAGTATCAGGACGAGCGCGTGCGCCAATGCGAATACCTCGCGCAGGGCATGCACGACGCCGGCGTCCCCGTGGTGCTGCCCGCCGGCGGCCACGGCGTCTACATCGACGTGGACAAGTTCTTTGACTATAAGCGCGGCCACGAAAGCTTCGCGGGCCAGGCGCTCTCCCTGGAGATGATCCACCGCTACGGCATCCGCTGCTCGGAACTGGGCGACTTCTCCATGGAATACGACTTGAAGACGCCGGAGCAGCAGGCCGAGGTCTGCAACGTGGTGCGCCTTGCCATCAACCGCAGCCAGTACTCCAAGCAGCACATGGACTACATCATCGCGGCGGCGGCCCAGCTGCATAAGGACAGGGATACTATCCCCAACCTTAAGATCACCTTCGGCCATAACCTGCCGATGCGCCACTTCCACGCCTGGCTGGAGCCCTATCCGCCGGCAAAGGAAGAACTGTGCGATAACTGAAGCGGGACGCAAAAAAGCGCCGGAGCGGCTGCTCCGGCGCTTTTTTGCTGTCAGTTTCTTTATACCAGCAGCTGGTCGATGGCTTTCTCCAGCTCTTCGATGGCTTCCTGATCGCCGTCCCGCACCGCGTCCGCGATGCAGTGCTCCATGTGATCCTTCAGGATCACCTTGCTGATGGAGCCGAGCGCGGCCCGCACGGCCGCCAGCTGGACCAGGACCTCCGAGCAGTCGCGGCCGTTCTCCACCATCTTTTTGACGGCTTCCAGATGCCCGACCGCACGGGCCAGGCGGCTGATGACCGCCTTCGTCTGGGTATGGCTGTGCGTATGCGGATGCGAATGCCCCGTGCCGTCCGCATGAACGTGCACCGTGCCGTCGGCATGCGAATGCACCGTCCCGTCCGCATGGACGTGTACGGTCCCCTCCTCGTGTGTATGCTGTTCGGGATGCTCTTCTTGGATCATACAGGCCCGGCTCTTCTCTTTCGTTAAAACAGTTTTTCCCGGATCCGCTCGTCGTAAGGACGGCGGATGTCCTTCGGCTTCAGTTTCCCGCAGGCAAAGCCGTCCTTTGCCAGCTTCAGCATCTTCGGTAGCGTATATTTGCTCTCTCCCGCCATCCGTACGTTGCGGTCGTAGGTAACGGTGGTGGTGGAAAGGCCCAGGCGGGTGATCATGCCCCGCAGGAACAGGGCGTCGTCGTGGTACAGGCAGAGCCGCCCCATGGCTTCCTTATCCAGCAGGCGGTAGTCCGCATGGTCGAAGATCAGCTTCGCGCCGAAGACGTTCATCAGGAAATAGTAGGCGCGGGCGGTAAAGCGCTTTAAGAAGCTGTCCGTAGCGCGGGAATTGCGCACGCCGCAGACGATGTGCGCGCCGTCCAGGTATTTGCGCATCATCTCCTGCATGGCGTAGATGTTGTCCTGTAGGTCCGCGTCGATGGAGATGCTCACGTCGGCCCGGTCCAGCGCCTCCATGATCCCGGCCATGACCGCCTTCTGGTGGCCGCCGTTGGGCAGAAGCCGCAGGCCCGCGCAGAGCGGATCCGCCTCGTGGTACGAACGGATCAGATCCCAGGTCTTGTCCTTGGAGCCGTCGTCCACGAACAGAACGCGGCTGTCCTCCGCGGCCAGTCCCTTGCGGATCATTTCTTTGAGCTCCGCCGCGAAGATCGGCTGCGTCGCCGGCAGGCAGTCCTCCTCATTGTAGCAGGGAACGACGATAAATAAGCGTTTTCCTCTTTCCATGTCTCACCCTTCGAATCGAAAAGTTCTTTTACAGTCCGGCCGTGCCGCAGTAGGCCACGCCGATCGCGTTGTGTCCCGCATGGGCGCCGATGGTCGGATTGACCTCGTCGATGCTGACGACCTTCAGGCCCAGCTCCGATTCGATCTGCGCCGCAAATTCCTTCGCCTCCGCCTCGGCCACCGTATGCACCACCGAGCAGACCGTCTTCTTCGGATCCAGCTTCTTTAACTGCTCCAGGATGGTCTTTTTCCCGGCGACGCGGCCCCGAACCTTCGTGAAGGGAACGATCTTCCCCTCCTCAAAGTACAGGATCGGCTTGATATTGAGGACGGTCCCCACCGCGCCGCTGATCGGCGAGAGGCGCCCGCCCCGGACCAGATAGTCCAGATGGTCCACCAGGAAGAACACGTTGGCCGTGCTCTTTAATTCCTCGGTGATCCGGACGATCTCGTCGAAGCTCTTCCCCGCCTTCTTTAAGGCCACGGCCTGCTTGACCAGCAGCCCGATCGGCGCGCACTCCAGGCGGGAATCCACCACGTGGATACGGCAGTCCTTGTACTGCTCCATCAGGCTCTCCGCTTCCATGCAGACGGTGTTGTAGCTGCCGCTGCAGTCGGAGGACGCCATATAGACGATGATATCGCAGCCGTCCAGCGCCGCCTGCTCCATGATCCCGTGGACCCGGTCCGGATTGCAGCCCATGGAAAAGGCCCGCTCGCCGGCCGCCAGGCGGTCGAAAAAGATTTGGATCGGCAGGACGTTTCCGTCCCCGTAGATCACGCCGTCGTTGAAATGGTAGTACTGCGGCATGATCGCGATGTTCTCTTCTCTGACAAATTCCGGCGTGGTATCCGCGTTCACGTCGGCCATGATTCTGATCTCTCGCATAGGTTCTCTCCGTCGGCCGTTCTCCGGCCGTTCCAGTATAGCAGAAAAAGCCCGAAAGCGGAAGCCTTACTTTCTTCCCATCAGCAGCGAGGCGAAGAACAGGAAGAGCGCGCTTAAGCCCAGGTTGATCAGCGTCACCGCCAGAGCCGCCAGCACCGGCAGCTTCAGGATCAGCAGCACGCCGACCACGACGATATCCGGCAGCAGGCCGAAATAGATGAAGATGACCTGGATCATCTGCTTTAGGGTCTTGCCGGCGTTCACGTTGACCGACATGTCGATAAAGGTCCCCACGCTCGTGGCGTAGGCCGTCACGGACACGATGGGGAAGATCCAGAACAGTCCTGGGAACAGCGGCGCGCCCTGCACCAGCAGGCCGATCACAAGCGCCGGCAGCACGTCCAGCAGGCAGTTCATCAGATCGCCGCCCAGCGAACAAATGAGCTTCAGCCAGGGATCCTCCGGGATCATATGGAAGTACCACATCTGCGTATCCGCCTTCAGCGCGTTCCCCAGGCTTCGGAAGAAAACGCAGAACGCCAGCAGCAGCGCCAGCGGCAGATAGCTTTCGGTCCCGATGACCAGGCGGCAGATCAGGGCGGCGCCCACGCCGACGACCAGATAGAACTCCAGCGTTTTGGTCAGAAAGCCGAAATGCGCAAAGCGGAAGCGGTTGTACAGCGACTTGTGGAAGAAGACCGTCGCGCCCCAGCCGCGATTCAGCTCGTTGCGGCGGAGCTTTTCGCTGCGGTCCTTCTTCCGCCGGATGATGGCCGCGCCGCTCTGGCTGGCCTGCACCGCCTCCATCATCTCCGCTTTTTCGGAGGTCTTCTGCAGGGCCTCCTCATAGAAATCCGCCTTCATGTGCCAGGTCAGCCAGGCCACGAAGGCGCCGCCCAGCAGGGTGGCTGCCAGACACAGCAGCGTGCCCCGCAGGTTTCTTTCCGCGGCAAACATCACGAAGCCCTTGATCCAGCCCCAGAAGGGAATGAAGCGGGTCGCCGGCGCGTTGAAATAAGCCAGCACCGCCTCCCACCAGCCCAGGCCGCTGCTCTGTTTGAAGAAATAGAAGCCGGCGGCAGCCGCTCCGAGGATCAGATACACGATGCGCCGCAGGTTCTTTTTGAAGGCCGGACGGGTCGAGCCCGCCACGAAGCAGAGCATCTTTAAGAGCTGCGAGATCCCCAGCGTCAGGATCCAGCCGGCCATGATCGCCAGGATGATCCAGAAATCAAAGCCCGCGTTCCGGACCAGATTCGGGATCTGGAAGATCATAAAGTACAGGGTCGCCGCGATAAGGGTCCCGATCTGCGTCATGGTCCGGAACAGAAGCACCGACTGCGGCGATAAGGGGGAAGAAAACAGGAGCGTCACGTCCGCCGGCTGGAAGATCTCCGCGCCGCTTTTGTCCGCCCCGAAGACGCCGAGCACGAAGAACAGCAGGATGATCGCGCCGGACGCCAGCTCCAGGATATCCATGACCGGCGTTTCGTCCTGCGGATCCTCCGGCAGGACGATCTCCCCGGGCTCTTTCTGCCAGCCGGGATCCGTCTGCTCCGTTCCGGGCTCCGACGGATCATCCGGGATCGTATGGCTTAAGAGGGTGCCGACGGTGATGCCGACGACCACCCCGCCCACGAGCATGACCAGGAAAAAGATCAGGACCCACGTCTTGAAGAGCTTTTTCAGCGCGTTTTTCGCGCTGTGCAGAACATAGTAAAGGAACAGCTTCATTCAGGCGTTCTCCTCAAGCGGGGCTTCCGCGGGATGCGACATATCCTCCCGGGACAGGTTTTCGGTCACTTCAAAGAACAGCTCCTCCAGGCTCCGGCCGGAGGCGTCCAGCTCCCGGCGCGTCACGTTGGCCTTGATCCGGCCGTCCTGCATGATGAGCGCCCGGTCCCAGAGCATGTCCACGCTGTCGATGATATGGGTGCTGATCAGCATCGTTTTGCGGGCGGCGCGCATCTCCTCCATGCAGTTCTTCAGTTCCTTGATCGCATGCGGGTCCAGGCCGATCATCGGCTCGTCCATCATCAGCATTTCCGGATCCGGCAGAAGGCCGAGGCAGAGATTGAGCTTCTGCTGCATGCCCTTGGACAGCTCGTCGCCGAACTTTTTCTTCTTGTCGTCCAGTTCAAAACGGGCCAGCAGCGCCTCGATCCTTTCCTTGTAATCCGTCAGCTTATAGGCGCGGGCCAGGAATTCCATGTGTTCGTACACCGTCAGATTCGGATAGAGCGAGGGCAGTTCGGGGATGTAGCCCAGGATGCGCCGCGCCTCCACGCTCTTGTTCGGATAGCCCGCCACGAAGATCTCCCCTTCGTAGCGCAGGAAGCCGACGATCGATTTCATGATGGTGCTCTTGCCGGCGCCGTTCGGGCCCAGCAGGACGGTCACGCTGCCCGGGTCCAGATGAAAACTGACGTCCCGGCAGGCGACGGTCTTTCCGTATTTTTTTGTGACGTGCGATACGTTCAGCATGGTTCTCTCTCCAGTTTTTTTCTTTTTATGCGGGCGCCGGACGGCGGGACTTATCCGCGCCGGACCTCCCGCAGCGGCTGATCCCAGAAGACCTTTCCTTCCAGCTCGGCGGCCAGCTCGTCGCAGACGGCTTCCTGCTCTGCCAGATAGACCTCTTCCTTCTTTTTGGAGCGGCGGCCTTTTCCTTCATAGACCTTGCGGCTGACGATCGCGTCGTAGCTGACCGCAAAGTCCTCCGGGTCGTCGTGCGGGAAAAACGTGATCGACCATTCGTAAGTGATCTGCCCCGCGTAGCTGGTCGCCGTCAGGCAGACCTTCGCCGCATGGCGGGGCCGGCCGTTCGCGGTGCATTCCGCCGCATAATATCCTTCCAGTACGTCGATAACCTTCATGTTTTCTCTCCTTTTTTGCAGAACAGAGACCGGGCCGCCTTCCGCCGCCCGATCTCCGTCTTTTGTCAGCGGACGTCCTGTTTCGTCCGTTTATTCTGCTTACTGCAGGCCGTCGAAGACCTTGAGCAGATGCGCGTACTCCGCGCGGCTCACGAGATCCGCCTGCGCGCCGACCTCTTCGCCGGCCGCGTTGGTCTTCATCTTCAGCACGCCTTCCTTCAGCGCCCACTTCATGTAGGCGGTCAGTTCCGCAGCATCCGCGGGCTTCATATCGGCCGGCAGCTTCTTCTGAATGGTGTTGCCGGTCAGCTCCATAAAGATACCGCTGGAGTACGCCGCCTGCTCGCGGGTCAGATCGTCACCCACCTTGGCCGAGGCCGGGAAGATCCCGTAGCCCTGCAGGAAGGAAAGCGCCGCCTCGGCGTCCATGTTGCCGCCCACCAGCACGTACAGATAGGTCGCCAGATCGCCGACCGTGACCGTGCCGTCCGGATCAAAGAGACCCTCGCCCGCCGGCTTGATAAAGCCGGTGCCGAGCGCGTAGTAGATATCATCGCGCCACGGGGAATCCTTCGCCACGTCCGTGTAATCCACCTTGGTCGGATCCACCACGCCGAAGGGATTCAGGACCGATTCGTAGCGGTCCGCATTGGCTTCCAGCGCAGCCGCGCCGCCGGCGGTGTACTGATTGCCTTTCTCCGCAAACGCCTTGTACATATCCACGTAGGACAGGACCTTCTCCGGCGTGACAGCCTTGATCTCCCGCATGTACTGCAGCACCTTGTCTGCGTCCACGCCGCCCAGATAGGAGGAAGCGGCGTCGATCGCGCCGGCCAGCTCGCCGCTGGGCATCGCCAGATCCACGTAGCTGGACAGGATGTAGCCGTCGATATCTTCCTGCTTGAAGCTCTGGCGGGACAGCCAGCCGGACAGCTCCGCGTACTTCGTGAAGGTCTCGCTGACGTTCGGATCCCGGTAGGTGCACATGTAGATGCCGGTATCCTCGATCGGATAGTGCATGACGCCGTACACGCCGTAGCCGTCGCGCAGCTGCGGGATCAGATATTTGTCCGTGATCAGGGCCGCCACGACCACCAGGCCGGCGTCGTATTCAATGCCCAGCGTCTCGAAATCAGCCGCCAGGCCGTTGTACTGCACGTTGCTTTCCACGACGATGGCTTCCTTCGCGGCCGCCATGGGCAGCTCGAATTCGGCCTTCTCGTGCTCGGTATCCTCCAGCGTCGCCAGCCAGCTGCCGACCACCTGATGCGCCTTGCCAACGGACTCTTCGCCGCCGGCAAGGATCACCAGCGAATCGTGGCGGGAATTGATGCTGTCGCGCAGCGCCGCCAGCTTATCAATGATGACCTGCGGATCGCTCTTCAGCTGCGCCAGGACGTCAGACAGGAAGACGTAGTATTCCACGCCGCCCAGATAAGCCGAGTAGCGGTACAGCTCCGCGGTCCGGCCGAAGGAACGGCGGATGGCTTCGCTGTAAGGGTTGCCGTTGACGTCGTTCTTCGTCGCGATCAGCAGGGCTTCCACGCCTTCCTGCAGGCGCGCCGCGTCGTCGATCTTCAGCTCGAAGAACATCTCACGCATCAGATCCATGCCGGTCTGAAGGTCGTCGTCCAGCGCCATCCAGGTAAACTGCAGGAACGGATGGACGCTGTCGTTTTCGCGCATCAGGCTGACGTAAACGTGCCCTTCGTACAGATAGCGGGTCTGCAGGGACTTCAGGTCCGCACGGGTGTGCTGCGCGGTGTCCAGATACGCGATCAGGTCCTTGTACAGCTTCAGATAGTGCAGGCCCTCCCCGTCCAGGAACGAGGCGTCCAGATTGACGGACAGGTTGGTGACGCCGGACACGGCGGCCGCGACTTCGATATAGCGGATGCCGTTCTCGCTGGTGTCGGAGACCTCGTATTCGCGGATCTCCTCCGGCAGGGAGGCGACGTCCACGACCGTCAGCTGCTTGACCATCTCCGCCGTGGCGGGATTCTCGCGCTTGCCGGTCGTCGAGGCCTTCACGATCGCCTTGATCTCTTCCGTCGTCATGCTTTCCTTGATGGCGGCGAGCTTTTCCTTTAATTCCTTATCCTTCTGCTCCTGCAGACCGGGTTCCGGATAGGTCGTGACCAGGGCCGTGATGACGTCCTCGCCGCTCAAATACCTGGAGGCCAGCGCGGAATAGGTGCCGTTCTCGTTCCAGGGCACCATCAGTTCCGCTTCCTCGGAGCTGTCGAAATAGTACCAGATGTCGCCGAAGGTGTGCTTGTCGTAGGCGACGGAGGACATGACGCTCTCGCCGACCTCGTTGTCTTCGCGCGCCAAAAGGTCGCTGATGGCAAAGCTGGCGGCGTAGCTGTCCAGCATTTCCTTCGGGAAGCCGTTCTCGATCACGTCGGCGATAGCCGCGTCCACGGCCGCCTTAAAGGCCTCCGCGTCCTCGCGCTCCGCGTTGTAGAGCGTGAAGATGGCCACCGGCACCGGGCCCGCGATCTCCAGGCCGCCGCTGACGCTGGCGTACGGGAACTGCGTCTTGATGACTTCGGCCAGCGGCGAAGCGGTGGAGCAAAGGAGCGAGGTCAGATAGGACAGCGCGTTCGACTGCTCCCAGGCCTCCTCCGGCAGCACGATCGCGTATTCCACGCAGGAGCTGCGGGACGGATCCGTGGAGGCTTCGGTCGGGTACGGCACTTCCTTGACGACGCTTTCGGTCAGCGGGACGTAATCGGGATTGGTGACCTCGAATTCGCGGGCCTCGTACTGCGAGAACTCCGCGTCCAGCAGGGCCAGGAAATCCCGGTAATTGTCCACCTGGCCGTACAGGAGCGTCAGGCAGTTGGACGGATGGTAAAACATGTCGTGATACGCCTTCAGGCTGTCCCAGGTCATATCCGGGATATAGTCCGGATCGCCGCCCTGGTTGTAGCCGAGGAAGGCGCCGGGCAGCGCTTCGCGGATCCAGTTGTAGTTGGCCTGCCGCTCCAGCGTCATGGCGCCCTTCATCTCGCTGTAGACCGTGCCTTCCAGGGTCAGCGGCTTGCTGGCCTTCTCCGCGCGGTAGCGCCAGGCTTCGGTCTTAAAGATGCTCTCATCTTCCATGATCATGGGATGGAAGCAGGAGTCGATGTAGTAGTCCGCCAGCGCCAGCAGCTGTTCCTGGGAGAGGCTCCCCAGCGGGTACATGGTCATGCGGTCGTAGGTGTAGGCGTTCATGAGCGTCTGATAGGTCTGATAGGACAGGTTCATGAACAGGTCGGCGCTGGGATATTTCTGCGAGCCGCTCAAGGTCGCGTGCTCAAAGACGTGCGGCAGGCCGGTGTTGTCGATCGCCTGCGTGCCGAAGGTCAGCGCGAAATAGCGGTTCGTATCGTTGTTGGCGATATAGAGCAGCTCGGAGCCCGTCTTCTGGTGGACCATATAGACCAGCTTCGCGCCTAAAATGGGATACTCCCGGATCTCCTTCGTCTCAAAGCCCTTGATGACCTGGCCGACTTCCGGAAGCTTGGCTTTTTCTTCCGGCGTCAGTTCCGGTTCGACCACCGGTTCCGTCGTCGGCGGCTCTGTCGGAGGCTCCGTGACAGGTTCGGTCACAGCCGGCTCCGTAGGCGCAGCCGTCGTTTCTGCGGGAAGCGTCTGGCTCGGGTCCGTTGCCGGCGCCGCCGTACTTTCTTCTGCCGAAGAACCAGCCGGCTGGGTCGGCTCACCGGAAGGCGAGCAGGATACCATGGATAAAAGCATCGCTGCCGCCAGAAGCATGGCAAGTAGTTTCTTCATAATTGTTCTCCTTTTCTTTCGCATCGGAGTGATGTGGTCAGTATAGCAATTTTCTGTCCGCTTCGCAACCACAGTTTTGCGGAAAGGACGGCGCGCGGCAGCCCTTTTTGCGCTAAGGCGGACGTTTTTCAAAAGTCTCCGGGAGTTTTTTAAAAAACTGATTGACAGGGGGGATCATTTATACTATAATGCGTCTTGCGCTTTTTAGAGCGCGGGCGTAGTTCAATGGTAGAACACCAGCCTTCCAAGCTGGACACGTGGGTTCGATTCCCATCGCCCGCTTCCCTCGCGTAAGCCCAGGACTTGTCCGGCGCGCGGGAAGAGCATGGTGGGTTTAGCACAGTTGGTTAGCGCGTCAGATTGTGGTTCTGAAGGTCGTGGGTTCGAGTCCCACCACCCACCCTCTTGGGCTATAGCCAAGCGGAAAGGCACAGGACTTTGACTCCTGCACTCGCTGGTTCGAATCCAGCTAGCCCAGTAAAGTCCGGCCTGCCGCCGCGAGCAGCTTAAGACCCGTATGGGATGGGCGATTAGCTCAGGTGGTAGAGCACTTGACTTTTAATCAAGTTGTCGCGGGTTCGAGTCCCGCATCGCTCATGAAACAAGCACGCGGATACGTGCTTTTTTCATACTCGGAAGGAAGGATCTCGCACAGGATCATGCTGACGGATGACGAAAAGTTCATGAAGAAAGCCCTTCACCAGGCCCGCCGCGCCGCCGCGATCGGGGAGATCCCCATCGGCTGCGTGATCGTCTGCGGCGGAAAGATCATTGCCCGGGGCTTCAACGAACGCCTGCACAAGCATTCCACGCTCGCCCACGCGGAGATCACCGCCATCGACCGGGCCAGCCGGAAGCTGGGCGACTGGCGCCTGGAGGGCTGCACCATGTACGTCACTCTGGAGCCCTGCCAGATGTGCTCCGGCGCGCTGGTGCAGAGCCGCATCGACCGCGTGGTCATCGGCGCGATGAACCCCAAGGCCGGCTGCGCCGGCTCGCTCCTCAACATCCTGCAGATGCCGCAGTTCAACCACCAGGTGGAGATCACCCGCGGCGTGCTGGAGGCGGAATGCAGCGCGCTGCTCTCCGATTTCTTCGCCGGCCTGCGGCGGCGCCTGAAAGCCGAAAAGGACGGCACCGCAGAATAAAAGATGACCGCCTCCTTGGTAAGGATGCGGTCACCGTTCCAGATCCGCTTAAGAAAGAAAAAGAAACCCGAAGAAAAGAAAAAAAGTTCTTGACAAGCTTTCCTTCTTCGTGTATAGTGACGATTGCGCATTCGCGTGCTGCTGTAGCTCAGTCGGTAGAGCGCATCCTTGGTAAGGATGAGGTCACCGGTTCAAATCCGGTCAGCAGCTTTTTTAGTGAAAAGCCTTGGAATTCCTACGAATTCAAGGCTTTTCTCTTTTTGCTTTCAGCCTCCCTCTAAGGCCAATTTTCATATAATTCCGCGCAAAAATTCCGCGCGAGGTCAAAAAACAAGGGATTTACTCCCACATAAAACTATTTTGAGCACATAAGATAAACTGTTTTTTTGTTATTTCACTTCGTTTTTACCGTATTAACAGTGCGCACTTTATATATTTTCTGTTCTATAGACGATTTCTCATAGAACCAGCAAGCAGGAACAAACATTTTACAATTAGAGCAGGACATCAAAAGTCCTGCTCTGTAATTTGTACCCCTCTAATATGCCTTGTTCTGTCCCGTATATTGATTATACAGTTTCTCCCAGATCACATCGCCCCAGTCCAACTGGAAGCCTTCCCGGATTATACTGAAATACGCTTCATATTTTTCCCGAATATGTGAACTCTTATACATCTGCGGGAAATACTGAATCGGATCCATCAGATTCTGCATGAGACATGCCCGGTCTTCCAATGCATTCTGCTTCCCGTATGCCGTATAGAAATATAACAGTTCGGGATTTGCCAAAGTAGCATCATCATCAACTGTGTATTGCTTATTAGGATTGTTGTCGTACTCAAATCCAGGGAAATAATATTTCTCCCAGTCATTGAGCAAACCCTTGCTTTGTAAGTAAAAATCCGTGACGTGCGTTAGTTCGTGATATGCCGTAATCGTGTTGATACGATCTTCATGTTTGCTCAACACAACGAACGCAATACGGTAGCTGTCCATCGATGAGTCTGGCCATGCACAGCCTGCTGCATCCTGATATTCACCAGTCTCAGAATACCGTTCAAGTACCCCCGTGTAATATATTAAAAGCTTATTATATTCCCCGCTGAGCAATTTATCATAAAACCCATCGGGGTAACTCGCCATTACATTAAGTAACGTAGACGTAAACCGATTGAGTTCATATAGATCTGTGATCTGTTTCGTATTATATCCCCCAACCTCTTTTTCAAGAGCCGTGCCATATACAACATGAACGTTAAACCGGTCCAGGAGATCCTGCAGCATACCCAGAAAGTGCTTGTACTCTTCGTTTTGTTCCAGCGTGCTCGGCGTTCCCATTTCCAAAGAATAGCTTTCTTCCAGCGGATGTTCTGAGAAGCGCCATATATAATATTGCTTATTGGACACCCTCTCCTTTGAAGAGATAAAGCATAGGCAATTTTCGCTTACTGCAGCATGGGATACGGCAGCGCTTTTTACGGAAACACCAATGGACAACAGCATATCTTGATCGGAGTAAAACTGCTGCAACTCTTTGTCCGCAACAATGAATGACGTGTCTCCTGAAAGAAGACAACGGCCACCTGTCTTACAGAGCACCATGTCCTCCGGGTAGTCTTCGAGCACGTCATATGCATCGGTTCCGGGATAATACCGGACGCAGACCTTTTTCCCGTCTATCATCCTCCGCGCTGTAAATCTTACATCATCCTTTGCTGGTGAGACAATAAGCTGGTACTGGTCAAATCCCACCGGAAATGCCCAGATGAATTCCGGTATTCCTTCCTCGTTTAGCACCGATATCCCACTATCCTTTTCCAAGAGGTAGATCGTTTCATCCTGACAAACAACCTGGTATTTGTGATCCTTTGGAAGTATAACCCTTCTTCCTTCTTCAGGATACAGCAGGAACTGAAACGCCGGAAGCATGATGATTACCGGGTTTGTTGAGATGACATCTACATTCAGTTTGCCTTTGTGAGAGCTGATCAATGTTCCGGACTCATATACCTTGGTGAGCTTGCCTGTGTTTAGGTCCAGATAATGGACCAGGACCGACTTGTTATTCTCAGTTGAGACGATTCCAAGCGTTTCGTCATCTCGCATGAAGATTTCCTGAAGACTGTCTTTGGGGATCAGTTCCGTTACATTGTACAGGTCAGAAACATCCGGCACCTGATATTCGCCTAAATCAAATGCCGGTTCCGGTGCGTTTGTCTCTTCAGGAGTAGTCTCTTCCGGTGTTGTCTCCTCGACCGGTGTTTCCGGCGGCAAAGTTTGGGCAGCGGTTGTTTCCCGCAGAACCTCCGTGTTATATATAGACGAAAGCTCTTCTGAGGATGTAACCGGTGAAAAAGCCGTTTCTTCCGTGCTGGAGTAAACTTCCGAGGGGTCCGTTCCAAGTGTCGCCGTATTCTGCGATGAACACGAAGACAGAACGATAACGACTGCTATAAGAAATGCTGTGACCTTGCGAAAACGCATTCTCCTTCTCCCAAAAACATTAAACTGCACTTATATATATTTAAGCTCTTCTCTGCCTCTCACTGCTTATATAATACAAACCGGCTTCCCTCTTTCATTCCAAAGCCGCCGTTGTTCTTCAATATCAACGGACGTCAGATTGTGATAGATGGTCTGCATTTCCATTAGGTTTTCTCCTCCAAGTATCAAACCCGGATATATCATTTTGAAAAGATCATCAAAATGAGTTTTTCCGCCCTTATTCCGGCAGCTGCAGCTCCTCCGCAGGCGGAACGGCGATGCACTGCACGTCTTCTCCGCGGGTGATGCGGAGCCAGATCTCGGTGTCCGTCGGGTTATAGACGCGGCTCATGTCGATATCGTAGCGGAGCAGCCGGGATGCGTTCAGATAATCGAAGATCTCGATATTGGTCGCGTACCAGATGTCCTCGCGCCCGCCGACGGTGGCGAGCAGCTTTTCCAGACTGTCCCAGCTGTCGTTTTCGACAAATTCGTAGCTGTGGCCCCAGAGATAGTAGAGCCACAGGGGCCGGCCGGGCGTGTGCGGCTTCACGAATTCTTCGGCCAGCGCCTGGCAGCGCGGATCGGTATTGCGAGTCGTCCCCTGCAGCCGCAGGAGGTCCTGCGGAAGATGCTTGTAGCTGCCCGTGCAGGGGGTGGTCCGGCAGTACACGAAGCCGGCGAGGCGCAGGATCTCGGCCACGTCGTCGTTATAGCTGCCGTTCGGATAGGCCGCTCCGCGGATGATCTTTCCGGTCGTGCGTTCCAGTTCCCGCCTGTCGTCCAGGATGTCCTGCATCGCGTTCGGCGAAGGCAGGCGGTCCCAGGTCGGATGGATCCGGCCGTGCACGGCGATCTCCATATCGTCCCCGTAAAGGTCGATCAGCTCGCTTAACGGGAGCCGGGCCCACGGCTTTTTCCCGTGGGGCAACCGTTCGGGCGGACAGCAGCCCGAATTGACGTTGAAAGTGCCTTTCACCCCGTATTTCCGCATCATCTCCACGAGCGGGATGTCGCAGTCGTTGCCGTCGTCATAGCTCATGGTAAAGGCTTTTTCAAGGCCGCCGGGATAGGCGGTATAGATCTTTCTCGGATTCACGGACATGCGGGCCGCCTCCTTTGTTTCTGTTCGGTCTGACAGGCTTCTTTTCGCCGACGTCTTCGCTGCCGTCATTATTTCACAGGCCGGCGGAAAATGCAAGACCCGTCCTTACACCGCTGCTGTAAGCTTTTTTGTCACGCAAAAACGGCGCCCGGTCCGTGATATGTACCCTCTTTACTGGACAACCAGTAAGGAGGGTATATTTTATGCGTTACAGTTACGAGTACAAGCGGAAATGCGTTGAACTGTACAGGGAAGGAAAGTGGCCTGAGACTCCGGATGGAATAAAGGATCCGGAAAACTTTCGCCACATGGTTCGACGATGGGTCCGCATGGAAGAAGCAAATGGCCCGGATGTTCTAAAACACAAAAGTCAGAATAAGGAATGGAGTCCTGAGGAACGGCTGGAACTGGTATCCAAGGTGCTAGCCGGAGCATCCATCACATCAGTGGCTATTGATGCGGGAATTGCTAGAGGATTGTTGTATCAATGGGTTCGCAAATATGAAAACGAAGGGTATAATAGTCTTGTAAACTTAAAGAAAGGCCGACCACCAAAGGAGCCCCAGATGAAGAAACTCAACTACAACAATCCGAGAAAGCTCAATGAATCCGAGTATGAAGAACTCGTACGATTGAGAGCGGAGAATGCGTATATCAAGGCGGAGATCGAAGTAATAAAAAAAGAGATCGCCTTGAGAGAAGAAAAGGAAGCTGCGCATCTCAAGGCGAAAAAGCAGCGATCGTCAAAGAACTCAGAGAAAACGGATATCAGCTGAGACATCTTTTGAAAGTGATGGGGCTGTCTCGATCTACATACTATTATGAGATCTCAAAAGAAGACGCTGTAGCCAAAAGAAATGAAGAGACAGCCGGTATGATCAGAGATATCTTTGAACACAACAACGGACGATACGGTGTCCGCAGAGTCTATCACGAACTGATCAACAGAGGCTATAAGGTAAATCACAAGAAGGTACAGCGGCTGATGCACTGCATGGGACTGAAAGGGAAACGTCCGAAGGAGAAGTATTATTCCTATCAGGGAGAAGTGGGAAAGATAGCCGATAACCTCATCAACAGAGACTTCAGCACGACAAAGCCTTTTGAGAAATGGACGACGGACGTCTCCCAATTCAGTTTTCCCTGGGGGAAATGCTATCTCTCCCCGATTCTGGACATGCACACGAATGAGGTCATCTCTTACGATCTCTCACAGAGTCCAAACATGGAACAGATCCGAAGGATGCTGGAGAAAGGGCTTGGCAGGTTTGCATCGCTCAAAGGCCTGATTGTTCATTCCGACCAGGGCTGGCAGTACCAGCACGCTTATTACAGAAATGCGATCAAAGAGAAAGGCATCATACAGTCCATGTCCCGGAAAGGGAACTGCTATGATAACAGCATCATGGAGACTTTCTTCGGGAGACTAAAGAACGAGATGTTTTATGGGTGTGAGAAGGACTATCGGTCCTACGAGGAGTTTTCCGCAGCTATGGACGAATACATTGACTACTACAATAATGAGCGCATCCAGGCGAAAACAAAGTGGATGCCACCTGTTAAATACAGAATGGCATCCACCTGTTAAGCCTCGGTCATAAATCAATGTGTCCAGGAAACTGGGTACATATCACCGGCCGGGCGCCGTTTTTTATTTTCTGTACCGTTCCTTACAGCTTCATATCGCCGTCTTTGACCAGGCCGAGGTTTTTGACAAGGGCATGGAACGCCAGAGACAGAAGCGCCGGCAGGACGAAGGAGATCAGGATCAGGCCGATCCAGTCGAAAGAGGTGATGGCCTCTTTGGTGCCGGCCGCGATATCGTTAACCCAGCCGGTATAGACGCCGATCTGCCCGACCAGGCCGCAGGTGCCCATGCCGGAGGAGACCGGCGCGCCGTTCATCTTCAGCTTGAAGAGGCAGGTCGCGAGCGGGCCCGTCACGGCGGAAGCCAGCGTCGGCGCGATCCAGATCTTCGGGTTCTTGACGATGTTGCCCATCTGCAGCATGGAGGTGCCCAGGCCCTGGGAGACCAGGCCGCCCCAGCGGTTTTCTTTAAAGGAAATGACGGCAAAGCCGATCATCTGCGCGCAGCAGCCGGCGACTGCCGCACCGCCAGCAAGGCCCGTTAAGCCCAGCGCCGCGCAGATCGCAGCGGAGGAGATCGGAAGCGTTAACGCCATGCCGACCAGCACGGAGACCAGGATTCCCATCAGGAAGGGCTGCAGTTCGGTCGCCCACATGATCAGGTTGCCGACCCACATGGCGGCTTTCCCGATGGGCGGCGCGATCAGCCAGGATAAAAACACGCCGATGCCGATGGTCACGAGCGGCGTGACGAGGATATCGACCTTCGTTTCCTTGGAGACCGCCTTGCCGCATTCCGCGGAAAGGATGGCGATGAAGAGCACCGCCAGCGGGCCGCCGGCTCCGCCCAGGGCGTTGGCTGCAAAGCCCACGGAGATCATGGAAAAGAGCACCAGCGGCGGGCATTTTAAGGCATAGCCGATGGCCACCGCCATCGCCGGGCCGCTCATAGCGGAGGCGATACCGCCCACGGTGTAGGTCACCGTGCCGACCGTCGCGACGGGCTCCGTCAGGAATTTCAGACCCAGCTGCGTGCCGAGCGTATTGATGATGGTCCCGATCAGCAGCGAGCAGAACAGGCCCTGCGCCATGGCGCCGAGCGCGTCGATCCCGTAGCGCTTCAATGAGATCTCGATATCCTTCCGTTTCAGGAACGCTTTAAGTTTTTCCATTCCTTCCCTCCGATCCCGCCGGTCCGGGGCGTGCTTCACCATTTCCCGAATCGTAACATGAAGCGGAGGCAAGGTCAATGAAGGAAGCAAGAAAATCAGGGCGATTTGCCTTTTTTTCTTTCCCATCCCCCGTTTCTATGCTACAATAATGAAAAAGGAGGGCTTTTCCTATGAAAAAGTACATTGCGGAATTTATCGGAACCTGTACGCTGGTGGTTTTGGGCTGCGGGACTGCCATGCTGGTCGGCTGTGACGCGGCAGCCGGCGGCGGATATATTCTGACCGCCTTCGCCTTCGGCCTGACCATCGTAGCCATGGCCTATTCCATCGGCAACATTTCCGGCTGTCACATCAACCCGGCCGTTTCCCTGGGCGTGCTGCTCTCCGGCGGCATGAAGGCCAAGGAGTTTGCGGGCTACGTGATCAGCCAGTGTCTGGGCGCTCTGGCCGGGTCCGGCCTTCTGGCCGCGATCTTCGGGCTGGGCAAGGTCAAGGATATGACCGGCGGCTTCGGTTCCAACGGTCTGGCCGGCGTAAACGGCAACGCGCTCGCGGGCCTTTTGGTGGAGATCGTCCTGACCTTCATCTTCGTGACCGCCATCCTGGGCGTCACCAGCAAGAAAGCGAACCACGGCTCCTTCGGCGGGCTGGTCATCGGCCTGACCCTGGTGGTCGTGCACATCCTCGGCATCGGTCTCACCGGCACCTCCGTGAACCCGGCCCGCAGCTTCGGCCCGGCCGTCATCGCGGCGATTTCCGGCAACACGGAACCCATCGCGGCTCTCTGGGTCTTCATCGTCGGCCCGATGATCGGCGCGGCGCTGGCGGCGTACGTCTACAAGTTCCTGGAAAGCAAAGACAAATAAGACGGTAAAAAAGAGCGGGGCGTCGTGCAAGGCAAGGCGCTCCGTTCTTTTTTTGTGCTTTTTCTCTCCGTTTATGCTTTCTGCGCAGGCGCCCCGCCGGCGAAGGAAGCCAGCGCGCCGACCAGGCGGTCCACCGTCTCCCCGGAGGCGACGGTATCGCGGCTTGTGTGGATGCGCGGCGTGTAGTAGAGCTTCTTCTTTTTCAGGCAGACGCAGATGCCGACGCCTTTTTCGAAGTTTTTCTGGTCGCTGTTCATCGCGGTCGATCCGGCGGGCAGGATCACGGCGTCCAGTTCTTCCAGTGCCGCCTTCAGCGCGGGCCAGGCCGGGTCGTGCTCCGCCTCCGGCGGAACGCTCACGATCACGTGCTCTCCGTTGCCGACGCAGTCCAGATTGACGTCCAGCAGGCCGGACTTTAAGGTCGGATGCGCCGCCGTCCAGGCCTTCGAGCCTTTCTTGCCCTTCTCCTCGTCGTCGAAAAGGATGAGCGCTGCCGATCCGTTTCCGGCAAGCCGTGCGGCCAGATCCAGTACGGCCGCCGCGCCGGAGCTGTTGTCGTTTTTGTTCTCACGATTCGCCGGCCCGCGGAGCAGCAGGAAAAACAGGGCGAAATAGAGGATCATATAGGTCACCATGGTCGTCATCCGCCCGGTCATAGTGCCGAAGCCGCCGGCCGCCTGTCCGGCCAGCAGAGCCGCGCCGACCGCCACCGCCAGCATGGGAAGGAGCACGCCGAAGGTGTACAGGGTCTTCAGCGTCTTGTTCGCGGGGAGCAGGACGTTGGGCAGGAACGAGCGGCGGGGCGTATCGTAGTGCGCCGTAAACAGCAGCTTCGCCTTCTCCGGGTCCCCGATCACCAGGTTGATATGCTCTTCGTTTTCCTCTTCCCGGACGGTCCATCCGCTCTTTTCCGCCTGGGCGGCCGCCCAGCTTCGGAAGTTTTTCTTCTGCTCCGCCGTGTTCCGGACCGGAAACTGTTCGTATAATTCGTCAAGACAGCTCATAGTTCACCTTTTTGTCTATGCATTTTTCTTTCGGGGCCGGTTTCCGCACCGGCACCGGTCTCTTTTTCTTACGGCTTGAACGGCGGCACGTCCAGCACGATATCGCTCAACGGGAAGGTGCAGCAGGGGTGCACGAAGCCGTAGATCAGGTCCGCTTCCCGCCGGCCGTCCACCGAGGCCGGCACGAAGACGTTCCCGCTCACCAGCTTGGACCGGCACCAGCCGCAAACGCCGCTGCGGCAGTGCGACGGCGCCGCGATGCCGCCCTTTTCCATGGCGACCAGCAGCGTTTCCTTCGCGCCGCAGGAAATGACCTTCTCTTCTCCGCAGATCCGGACCGTCAGCTGGTAGCGTTCCGCGTCCGCGCCGGGATAGCCCGCCTCCTTCGACGGATCCTTCACCTCGCCGAAGAGCTCGTGGCGGATGAACTTGCGGCGGAGGCCCAGCTTCGGCAGTTCCTTATCCAGGAAGTCGTACATGGCCTTCGGGCCGCAGAGGAAAACGGAATATTCGCCCTCCGGCGCGTACTTTTTAATCAGTTCCGCGCTTAAGAAGCCGTGCTCGTAGCCGGGCGCTTCCTCGTCGCTTAAGACGTTGACGTAGCGGAAGCGCGGGCAGCTCTTGGCCAGGATCTCGAATTCCGCCGCGAAGACGGCGTCCGCGCGCGTGCGGCTGCCGTAAAGGAGCGTCAGTTCCGCGTCCTCGTCGCCGTCCGCGATCGCCCGGGCGAGCGAGCGGAATGGCGTGATGCCGCTGCCGCCGGCCAGGCCCACGATGTGCTTCGCGTCCCGAAGCGGCTCATAGGTGAATTCGCCGAGCGGCGCGGAGGCCGTGACCTTCGTCCCCTCCTGCCAGTTGTCTAAAATGTAGTCCGATACGAAGCCGCCGGCCGCGCGGCGCACCGTGATCATGTATTCGCCCGCCAGCGCCTCCTTCGGCGAGGAAGCGAGCGAATACGGGCGCGTCACGAAGCTGTCCCCCATCTTCATCGACAGGCTGATATACTGGCCGGCGCTGAAATACGCCAGCTTTTCCGTGCCTTTTTCTTCGTCCGGGACCAGGAAATAGCTCTTGGTGTCCGGGCTCCAGACGCGGATCCTGGTCACCTTCAGGTGCTGGACCTCGGGGTGCAGGGCCGCCGCGATCTGGTTCGGCAGGTAGGAGGACGCCTTCGGCAGCGCTCTGGCCGGCGCGGCGTCAATGATCTCGTTCCGCGCAGGCGTCATCTTCGTGAAATCCATCGGATTCAGGTTTTTCAGTTTGGACATCTCAGGCACCTCCTTTCACGCGTTTCGCGACCCGTTTTCCGACCGTGTCCCCCATCGCATACGCGCAGCTGTAGCCGTCCCCGCGGATATAGTGGCCGCCGCAGAAGGAAAGGCCCGGGATCGCATAGTCGGTCTTTTCGCCGGCGGTGCGGGCCATCAGGTTGTCCCAGCCGGACAGCTTGTAGCCGTAGATGGTGCCCTCGGGCGTGCCCAGGTAGCGGGCGAAGGTCACCGGCGTCGCCACGGAGATCTCCTCGATATGCGGCAGGATCGAAATGCCCAGGGTCTTTTCCGCATCTTCGATGTACTTCTTCGCGATCTCGTTCTTGTACTTCTTGTAATCCTGTGGCTTTAAGTCCTTCGGCACGTCGCAGCCGAAGATCGGGATGGTAAAGAAGAGCGTGCAGGTGCCTTCGGGCGAACTGTCCGGCACCACGCGGTTCAGGCAGTTGACGATATAGAGGCCGTCCTCCAGACGGTGATCGTACTGCGCGCGCGGATTGTCGTAGCCCTTGATGAAGATGGTGTAGTCCTTCATGCCCAGCTCTTCGGCCGTACAGTCCAGTCCCAGATAGATAGTCGCAACGGAGATGCCGAACTCACGGGCGTTGGCGAGCTTTAAGTTCTGCTCCGGGATCACCTTCGGGTCGCTCATGTTGAAGACGTTGTTCGGGATGACGTTGGAGATGACCTCCTTCGCGTAGATCTTTTTGTCGCCGACCGCCACGCCGGCCACGCTCCCGTCCTTATTGTAGAGGAACGGTGGGACCTCGCTGTCGTACCAGACCTGGCCTCCGTTTCTCTCGATGACGTCCACCAGGGCGGAGGAGAGC
>JAEEGI010003655.1_pt1 | contig 36518 bp, 37 predicted proteins | sample 8958751 | NCBI WGS metagenome assembly JAEEGI01 (sample SAMN16246545, study PRJNA631951) | gut metagenome | biome: gut microbiome; feature: rumen; material: KS-attached | host: Bos | place: Iran: Karaj | collected 2018-10 | reverse complement strand
GTGTCCTAGAATGCGTTTATGCGCTTACTATTGATATATAAAAAATTATTAACACTTTTTCTATATTATATATAAGTTATTATTATTAAAATAAAGAATATGAAGAAACTACATAACAAGACAGCTAATGAATTAGCTATAGAGCTTATAGATGAAGGAATAGACATTACACCTGAAATATACAAAGCAATAAACTATATAGTAGAAGCTTATGGTTGTCTACCTCAATACGTCAATGAAGATTGAAGCTTTTGAATATAGTTCAAATATATCAATGAAGAATAATGCCAACAATAAATAAGAATAGGATAAGACCAAATAGACAGAAGAATATATGCAATGATTCTTTTAATAGTGTTACATTCTATAATTCTTTAGCTTGGAAAAGATTTAGGAACACTTATATTACAGAACATCCCATTTGTTATGAATGTTGTTCACATAAGCATGTTGAGCCAGCTGAAGAGGTTCATCATTTGCATCCTTTCTCAAAAGCTATGACTGAAGAAGAGCAATGGAAGTTGTTCTTAGATCCTAACAATGTCAGAAGCTTATGCAAGAAATGCCATCATAAATACCACAACAAAATGAAAAGATATGGATTAGATTATGTAGATGGATTAACAGAAAAAGAATGGTTAGAAGAAGATGAATGACAAAAGAATAATAGATGAAAGACCATTATATAAACTAAGACTGCATGAAAAGTGTTACTTGATAATAGACAGGATGTCTATAAAAAGTATTGATTACAATAGGATGTTGATAAAGATTGACAATGACTATTATGGTGCACAAGGATTGTATTACTTAGCAAGCTACTATTGCAATATACTTTACACATTAGAGAAAGACTATAAGCTGCTTAAGCTAAGTGATGACATATTGAATAGACTAAAAGCTTACTCATTAGAATATAGACCTGTGTTTAACTTCAAAGAAAGAGATGAAGACTTAGAGTTGTTTTTTTATACTTCAGAGATAATACCTGACTACATGAGATACCTTAACAAGAACAAGTTGTGGATAAAACAAGATTATTGGTATTACAAAATATTGAAAGAAGAAGAAAATTTAAAAAATTGAGAAATTTTTTGAAAGGCCTCTTTTTTTATTTAGCACTTGTTCAAAATAGCGCACCCAGTTTTCGTTAAGCAATCTGGTACTTGTTAAACTTAAAAATACATTTTACATTTCATATGAAACTAGTTAAAGCTAAACAAAGATATACCGACAAAGATGATAAAGTTCAAGAATACATGTTGTTCATTTTGAAATCTTTAGAGGAAACTTATTCAGAAATTCCTGATCAATTTATTGTCTCGTTAGATTTGCTTGCAAACATGTTCTCTATTATGGAGAAAGCTTATGAAGCGATTGAGACAGAAGGTTTGACAAAAGACAACAAATATTTTGGAAAGCAAAGTTCCACTGCTTTGTCAACTTATTTGAACACACAGAATTATGCAAGCAGATTGATTGCAAGTTTTGGACTAACCCCAATGTCAAAATCCCACATTAAAAAATCACAGGAAGAAGTCAATGTCCAAGATTTTCTTGAAAAGTTGACAGCATAACAATGACAGTCTATGATCTTTCCAAAGAATACAACAAATATGCTGATGATGTACTTGATGGTTCAGTGATAGCCAGCCATAATATTGTATTAGCTTGCAAAAGATACAGAGAATGGTTCAATAGAGACGACATTTATCTTGACTATGATGAAGTAGATAGGCGAATTCGTGTTGTAGGTAGGCTTAAGCATTGGAAAGGCAAATATAATAAGAAGCCATTCAATTTGTTGCCTTACCAACAATGGATATTTGCAAACATATTCGGTTGGAAATTCAAGTCAACAAATCTTAGAGTAACTAAGAATGTGCTTTTGTTTATGGCAAGAAAGTCAGGAAAGACAGCATTAGCATCTGCATTATGCATAAGCCAATTATTGTTGGACAACAACAATGGTCAAGAGATAGACTGTTTAGCTAACAGTGGTGCTCAAGCTAAGATATTGTTTGACATGAATAGGAACTTCACTAAGAGTGTTGATCCAAATGGTTTGATATTCAAACGTTATCGTGACTCTATAAAGATGCCTGCAACTGACTCTATCATAGCTGTACGTAATGCTGACTCTATGACACTTGATGGACTAGACTCTTCTACTTTCATACTTGATGAATATCATGCTGCTAAGAACACTGACTTATATGATGTTATGAAGACAAGTCAAGGAAGCCAGACACAGCCTTTAGCTATAGTGATAACTACAGCTGGTAGTCTTTTGTCTGGTTTTCCATTATATGAAATGAGAAAGACATGCATAGAGATATTAGAAGGAAAGAAGCAAGATGACTCACAATTCACTGCTTTGTATGAGCAAGACCAAGATGATGATTGGATAAATGATGAAAGCTGTTGGATTAAGTCAAATCCATCATTAGGACATACAGTAATGCCTGACTATTTGAGAGATCAAGTGCAATCTGTAAAGAACCAACCATCTAATATGTTCTCTGTCCTTACTAAGAACTTCAATGTATTTTGTCAATCAAGTGATGTATGGATTCAAGAGTCTTATATAAAGAAGATTATGCATCATATTGACTTAGAAGACTTTATAGATGAAGAAGCTTATATTGGTGTTGACTTAGCAGCTGTAAGTGACCTTACTTGCACTACTATAATGTTCCCACCTAACCCAAAGAGGAAACTGTTTCCAGACAAGTTTGTGTTCAAGACAATATGCTATGTTCCTTCTACTACATTAGAAGGTGTGAATGGACATAAATACAAGTCTTTCAAAAAGAAAGACAGTTATACATTCAGAGTGATAGATGGCAATGTAACTGACTACAACACAATATTGAAAGACCAAATAGCATTGCAAAGCAACCATTCTGTAGTTTCTTTAGCTTATGATGCTTGGAACTCTTCACAATGGGCAATTGATGCTACTAATGCTGGACTTCCTTTAGTCCCATTCTCACAAAGCCTTGGAAACTTTAATAAACCTACTAAACAATTAGAGCTTATGATATTGAGTGACAAATGTGTGATAGATGATGCTCCATTTATAGTTTGGTGCTTCAACAATGTCATATTGAAGAGAGACTATAATGAGAACATAAAGCCATCTAAAGAGACAAAAGAGAACAAGATAGATCCTGTAATTGCTATGTGTGAAGCTTTAGGTGCTTATTTAGCTGAAGGTGGACAAGATGTAGAAGTAGTATAAAAATATCAAATTAAATTTATGAAAGTGTTAGATTATTTAAATGATTTAGCTGAAAAGCAAATACCAGTGGATGCTGAAGATGTAATCATATACGGCTTCATAAAATGCTGGTTAGAGAATTTTGACAAAGATCTTGGTGAGTTCATAGAAAAGTATGGAAAGCCAAAGACATGTGTAGTAGATGACCAATCTATGATTGATACCGAGATTGATGTCATATTCAAAATGAAGGGACAGGATGACGAGTGGCATCAAATAGCTGCATACAAACATAACTACGCTATGCTATTTTAATGAAAAAAGCCAGTCCATAAGGACTGGCTTTTTCTATTTATTCTTATAAGCTTTCAGAATTCTACATCTTTGACTAAGATGTCATTCTTGTCGCATTTCCATATAGCTGCCAGCTTCTCGTAATAGAGTATGATCTGATAGTCTTCATCTACCATGAAAGCTTGCAGCTCATTGTTTTTGTTGTACATCATTATCTTCTTTATCTTCTGCTTTTTCATATTGTTATTGTTTAAGTTGTTACAATTATATATAGTACCAAATTTACAAAAATTCAAAATGAAGTGAAAATAAGTATGATAATATCACTTTAAATTTAAAGAAACTAAATTTCTATATTATTGTATATTAAATAATTAGTAATATGGAACAAGAAATTTGGAAAGTTTATAAAGATACACGTTATAATCCAGCAGGACATTTATATGAAGTATCTAATTTAGGAAGAGCTAAATGTGATGGAATAATAGAAGAACCTAGTATTCATTTTGGTTATTACTGGTTTCATAATAGATTTCTTCATAGAATGATAGCTGAGACACATATACCTAATCCAGATAATAAGCCTTGTGTGGATCATATTGATGGTAATAAATTTAATAATAGAGTTGATAATTTGAGATGGGTTACTCATTCAGAAAATAATAATAATCCTATTACTAGAAAACATAATAGTGAATCTCAGAATAAAGAAGAGACTAGAAATAAAAGAAGCAAATCTTTAAAAGAAGCTAATAAAAATCCTGAAACTATTGAGAAACACAGAAAAGGTCAATCTGGAAAGATAGCAATACATTTAGGAAATAAGAGAACTTATGTAGATCCAGAATATCTTGACTATTGGCTTGATGATGGATGGGTTTATAGTTGGAGAAACAGCTTTTATTAAAAAACAACCATTGAATTTGATATATTTCTATATTATATTTATAAATATATCAAATGTTTTAAATGGGTTTATTCAATAAACGAAAAGCATCTGAAGATATAAACCCTATTGAGCAACGTAGTACAGTAAGTACAGTTACAATTGATTCTGATACTCTTAATGGATATTCATTTCCAATGGCTCTTGGATTTGAATCTTCATTAAAGAAGAATGTAAACTTACTTAATCTTAGTGCTGCATTTGCTGCAGTAGATATGATATCTAACAAGATTGCATCAATACCAATTATTGTAAAGACCAAAGACGGTGAGCCAGTAAGTCATCCATTTGATAATGTGTTTGATAACACTATTTGTAGTAAATACATTACTATGAAACAAATAATTTGGGATTGTCTTGTTCATGGCAATGGTCTAGCTTATATAAAGAGAGACAGGGATGGAATAGCTAGAGAGATTATATACGTTCCATCAGGTTCATTCACTATTTGCTACAATCAACAAGCACAACAATTGTATTATTTGATTCCTATGCTTTCAGACAAGAAAGTAGAACCAGTGAATGTAATACATATTTTAAAGAATTCAATTGATGGTGTAAATGGCAAACCTATTTCTTGGTATGCAAAGAAAGCATTAGCTTTAGCTACAGCTGCTGAAAATGCAGCATTCAATTACTTTGATAGTGGATGCGCTATAAGTGGTATACTTAAGTCAAATAAACCATTATCAACACAACAAAAAGCTGATATAAAGATGAGCTGGAACCAAGCTCATGTACAAGGTGAGCCAAGTGGATTAGCTGTACTTGGAAATGACTTGACATTCCAAGAGATTGGATCTAATTCAGCTGAGTCACAACTTCTTGAATCACGTAAATACTCAGTAAGAGAGATTGCAAGATTCTTTGGTATATTACCAGAACTTTTAGGAGATGAGGTAAATAAGTCATACAATTCTTTGTCAGAATCACTTGATGCATTGATTACATTTACTCTTTCTCCATTTATCGCTATACTTGAAGATGAGTTCAACCGTAAATGCTTGCTCCCATCAGAACGCAGGATATATCATATAGACTTCAAAGAAGAAGACTTGCGTATGCCTGATGAGACTGCTCAAGCACAAGCTCTTAATTCACTTGTAGCAGGTGGAATAATGACACAAAATGAGGCTAGGAAAATTCTTGGACTTCCAGAAGTTGATGGAGGTGATGAGTTGAGACAGCCTGAAAAGACAAACAATGAAGATACAAAAATAGATAAAGATATAAAAGAATGAAAGCAACTAGATATTTTTCAGACTACCAATCAGCTTACAACTACTATGGTGGAAATGTAGTTCCATCAACTGAGATAGCTTTGATTGGTGACGGATCTTACATATTTGTCTCTAGTGACAATGCTGTTAGTGGAAACCAACAGTATTTTGATGTCTCTATGACAAATGATGAGATTGTAGACACAATGACTTACACTGCCTACAACAATGGTGTGTCTTATGGTGAAACTATAGGTTATGCACAAGGTTATGAATGTGGTTACTCTTATGGTTACTCTTATGGTTATAGTGAAGGTGAAGCAAGTGGAAGCGGCACTTCATTAACAGATGAGCAGTTAAACGCATTATCAAAAAGTAACTTAGCAAAATATATCTCATCTGGTGAATGGGAAAACTATACTTCAGGTTCAGTAAACTATGTTCCTGTTTATGATACCTACGGAATGACAATAGATGCTGAATGGATGAAAAAGATTATTGTATCAATTAACATGTTAACATTAAATGGTGGTGATTGTCAACCAGTCTTTGTCGAGAAGATTGTAAATGGAATACCAACACATCAAACAATAACTTTAAATTCATCAACTGATGACTATTTGTCAGCTACAATTAGTTTGTCAACTGGAGATAAAGTTGGATTTAGTTTAGTTGAATGTGAAGCTGATAATGCAACTGGAGAAGTGATACCATATTATGGCATGTGGTTGATGGATGACAGCCAGATTGACCAACAATCAGGTGACCCAATATATACTCACTGGATTGAAGTAGACGATGACGGTGACTACGAAGCAAAATGGACACTTGGTACAGATCCAGAATCAGGAGATTCTACAATTGAGTTCTCATTTGAATTAGTACCTGGAGATGAACCTGAAGGTGAAGTATGTTTTGGTTGTGGTGGTACAGGTGAAGTAGATGATGGTGACACATGTTCAGTATGTGGAGGCACAGGATATTTACCATCATAAAAATAAAAATAAAATTATAGAGAGTGGAGCTAAACGCTCCATTCTCTTCAAAATATAATGATAAACTATATTATTCCTTACGAAGATTATGACAAAGAAGACCCATATATCTTCGAATGAAAAACATTATAATTATATATGAAAAAATTATACACAAGAGCAACTATAGATCAGAATGAAGGTGATGAGTCAAGACTTATAACAGGTAAAGCTGTAACTTTTGGCACTCGTTCACAATACTTAGGCTATTGGGAGTTCATCAACAAGTCAGCTATAACACAAGACTTAGTTGACAATTCTGATGTCATTGCTAATTTCCAGCATGATGACACAAGAATGCTTGCAAGATGGACAAGAGGAAAAGGAACTCTTTCACTTTCTTTGAGAGAAGATGGTCTTTACTTTGAGTTTGAATGTCCAGAGACAACTTTGGGCAATGACATCTTATGGCACATACGTCATGGAAACCTTACTAAATGCTCATTTGCTTTCACAGTGCCAAATGATGATGCATTCAGATGGTTTAGAGATGAGAATGATGAACTATGTGCTGAAGTAATGGAAATTGATGGTCTTTATGATGTTTCAATAGTTACAGAACCTGCTTATGAAGACACATTTGTAGATGCTAGGAATTTTGACTTAGAAGCAATTAAGCGTTCATTAGATGAAGCAAAACCTGCTGTAACTGAAGAAAATACATCTAAAAAAGAAGAAATTTCTATATTATTAAATGAAAGATACAAAAATACTTTGGATTTAATATGAAATATACAAATTCATTAGAGTACACTGATGCTATTTCTCGCCTTGTCCATCGTAATTTAGAAATCCTTCAATCTGCAAAGACTGAAGAGAGAGAATTGACTGAAGATGAAGACAAAGAGATGAAAGCTAATGAAGAAGAAATTGATACTCTAAAAGAAGAAGAGCAAGAGCTTGAAAAAAGCTTAGAAATCAATGAAGAAGAAAATTCAAATGATGAAAATTTAGAAAAAAATATATGTGATCCTGAAAAGATGGAAAAGAAATTCAATTTGATTAAAGAAATAAGAAGTGCAGCTGAGACTGGCAAGACTATCAACTTGCGTACTTCTAACTACAGCGTAGCTGCAAACGGTGAAGACGTTGTTGAAACCGACATTCTTGATATCATGACTCCACTTCGTGCTAACTTAGTTCTTACTAAAGCTGGTGCTAAATTCATGAGTGGTCTTGTTGGTAATGTTCAAGTTCCTTTGATGAGCGCAACTAACGTAGCATGGGCTGCTGAAGAAGGTGCTGCAACCGATGGTAGCGGAAGCTTCTCAAATGTAACTCTTTCTCCAAAGAGACTTACAGCTTATGTTCCTATCACTCTTCAGATGTTAGCTCAAGATTCACTTGATGTTGAAGCTAAGATCCGTGAAGACATCATCAAAGCTGTCCAAAACAAACTTGAAGCTACAATCTTAGGTTATGCTGCTGGTACTGCAACTCAACCTGCTGGTGTATTCTATGGTGCTACTGTTGCTTCTATCACTACTTATGGTGATCTTTGCGACTTTGAAGCTTCAGTTGAAGAGAACAACGTATATGGTTCAATGCACTATATCTTGACTCCTAAAGCTAAAGCTGGTCTTCGTGGCATGATTAAAGGTACCAACAACACTGGTATGGTATATGAAGCTGGTGAAGTTGATGGTATTGCTTCTGAAGTAACTACTAACTTGGTCTGCGCAAGCGGTAATAAGAATGGTATCTTGTTTGGTGACTTCAGCAATTTAGCAATCGGTGCTTGGGACAACATTCAACTTGATGTTGTACGTGACTCTGCTTCACTTAAGAATGGCTGTGTCACTCTTATCATCAATGCATTCTTCGATGCAAAAGTATTGCGTTCTGAAGCATTTGCTTATGGTAAGTATGTAGCTCCTGAAGGATAATCTTTCTAGTCATAATCTTTATATATAATAAGGGTGGGTAGGTGACTTCTTGCCCACCCTTTTCTTAAATACATAAATTGATAGCATGAGCAATACAGTTGATTTTGAAAACATACAATATGTTGACTTAGAGACAGTCAAAGCACACCTCAATTTAGAACAACAATTTGAGGATGACGACTTGTATCTTCTTGGCTTAGAAGATGTTGCTCAATGTGCAGTTGAGAAATACCTTGACATACCTTTAGCTGACATAGCTCAGAATGGTGTTCTTCCAAGTCCAATCAAGCATGCTATATTGTTACTTATAGGTACATTCTATGCTCAACGTGAGTCAATCTCTTCAGCTTCTATGCAACCTGTGCCTAATGCTTTTGAGCTTCTTTGTGATCTATACCGTAATTACGACTATAGAGATGCAATCTATAAAAACAATGAGTAATAGATATGTGGGCAGGACTTAGAAATGAGGTAGTTGACATAATGAGATACACAAATGCTCCAAATGAGTATGGTGAAATAGTAAAGACTTTGACAAAAGAATACACTTTGAGAGCAAAAGTGAATCATTTGAGTGGTTCTAGAACTGTAAGGAATGATGAAATTCAATATCCTTACAACAAGACATTTGTCATGAGATATAATGCTCCAATAACAGAAGACAATTTGATAAGATGGCAAAACAAGTTATGGAGAGTTCAGTCTATAGACAATGACAGAGACATGAAACAGACAGTAGTAATAACAGAGATTGTAAATGAATAATTCAATAAATTGAATAACTCATCGAAGATGAATAGCGGATTTGTAACAGATATAGAGAAAGTATGGGAAGAATTCTCAGGATTGACATCAGCACAAATGTCAAAAGCTATAAAACGCGCTTTGAACAAAGCAGCAGCTCAATTGCAATCTCAAACTAAGTCAAATCTTTCTTCTTTGATTAAGTCAGATACTGGACACAATGGAAAATTCTCAGACAGATTAAGTGATGGTGTAAGAAGAAGCTCAGCTAAAGGCTCTTATGATCAGGATTTAGAAGCTGTTGTACATATAATGGGTTCACAAGCATCAACATCAGGTACTTATAGGCTAAGGTTTTTAGAGGCAGGAACCCAAGAAAGATATGCTAAGACTTACAAAGGACAACCTTTGAGAAAACCAAGATATTTAGGTCAAATCAGACCTCGTTGGTTCTTCCGTTCAGCTAACCAACAAATAGAGCCACAGCTTGAAAGGATATACATGGAAGAGATAGACAAGGCAATACAAAAAATAAATGCAACTAACATATGACTAATTCAATACTCATAGGTAAAGCTATATACAATCTCTTGAAGAATGACAACACAACACATAATTATGTTGGTGACAAGATATTCCCATTAGTAGCAGAGAATGACACAACATTCCCATTCATAGCTTACACAAGAGAGAATGTGAATGGTTCAACAGGCTACACTAAAGATGGTTGTGTTGGTGATGATGTACAATTCAGAGTTGACATAGTGTCAGATTCATACAATGAGAGTTGTGAGATTGCCTTAGCTGTGAGAACATGTTTAGAGAAGCCTTATTTGGCTTTGACAGAAACAATACCTACTAATGATCCTCAAAATCCTCAAGTTGTAACAATAATGAGGATATATGAATGCAAGATGTACTCTATAAATGAGTCTTATGACTCTGAGACATTCATACAGACAATGAGGTTTGTTTGTAAGGTAGCATAAAAACCATATAGAAATAACAAAATTTCTATATTATATTTAGATAAAAATATTCGTTTTATATAAAATGGAAATCATAAAAGGTTCAGATCTTATGTTGTTCGTAAAGAACACTAATGGTACTGTAAAATCTTTGGCATTCGCTACTTCACATAGCTTCAATATCAGCTCTGAGACTAGTGACATTTCTACCAAAGACCACGGTTTCTGGGGTGCTAAAGAGATTACAAGAATCACATGGCAGATCACTACAGATAATTTATATACTGTTGACACTTTCAACAACTTGTATGACAGAATGATTTCTCGTCAGCCAATTGAAGTTTACTTCTGCTTGAAGACTCCAACTGAAAGACAAGGAACTCCTGCTACTGTTAACTTGCCAGGTGACACTTACGATTCATGGACACCAACTACCACAACTGGTGAAGATGGTTACTATGGCAAAGTATATATCACTTCATTAGATGCTACTGCTGCAGCTGGTGACAATGCTACTTTCTCAGCTACATTTGATGGAATTGGAGCAATCACTAAAGGACTTTATGGTTCTGTAGAAGCTTCAACAGGTGGTTCAACTGAAATCACTATTGGAACTGGTGGACAAGCAGTTACTTATGAAAGAGCAATCGGTGCTTACAGTGGCTCAACTGAATACTACATCTACTCAAACGGACAGATGGTAAAAGTAGAAATTGATGGTACTGAGTATGCAAGTGGCAAACAGATATTCTACGTAGAGAAGAGCTAATTCTTTCTTCATAGTTCTATAAAAATTCATAATTTATTAGTTTTTCAAGGCAATCTATTCATTTAGGTTGCCTTTTTAGTTTATTTCAACCGTATAAAGTGAACATATAAATTTATTGTTGTTATGCCATAATGCGCCATGACAAAAATATTCATCTTGGAAAAAATAATGTACTTGTCCCTTTGAAGTTATTCTTATAACACAAACATTATTTATAGTTTTTTGTTTGATTTCTTTTCCTTTATATACTACAGTGATTTTTACATTGCTGATATAGTTTTCAATATTTGTCACATCTATTTTTGCTATTGCTTCTTCTCTGTTTTCAAATTCATAAATGTTTCCATCTTCAAATTTTACTACATCAATTTTTCTTGAAATAGAGAATGAACTATTTATAAACTCACGTTTGTCTTGAGCATTCATTGAAATTATAATGTTAAAGATAGCAAAAATAGTAAGAATAACTTTTTTCATTTTTCTTTGGTGTTTAAGTGTTTACAATTTTATATAGTACCGATTTTCAAAAAATTCAAAAATCAATGAAAAAAAGTTCAAAAAATTTAAGTTTCAAAAATTTCTATATTATTATATGACAGAAATATATTAAAAACACTATGAAGATTACAATTAAAGATCATGAAGTTGAACTAAAACAGACAATGCGTTCTTTGATATACTATGAGAACATAATGAACAAGCCTTTCAATCCACAAGAAGCTTCAACTATGAATTTGACTGTATTGTTCTTATGTACTCTATTAGCCTGTGACAAGACATTGCAACTTTCATACAATGAGCTTATAGATGCTATAGATGACAATCCACAAATGTTTGTTGACTATACAACTTGGTTCATTGATGAGCTACAGAAGCAGTCTATGTTGTCACAAGATACACATGTAGAGGTAGATGAGTCAAAAAAAGCGTAATTCCGTTGCTGTACCACTATCTGTTTAGGATATTCTGTTTTGACTATCGAATATGCACAATAGAATATTTCTTAGATGAGATGCAACAAAATGAAGTGAATTCAATAGTCCAGAACATACCTTATTTGGACAGGACGGAGAAAGAGATAAACAGATACAAGCTATATGTGAGTGTACAAGCTAACTCAAAGAAAAAAGTGAAGATGGAAGACATTCTTCCATTAGTCTGGGATAAAGAAAACAAGAATACTGGAACTAAGATTAGTGAAGAGCAAGCTCAACAGTATAGAGACAGAGCAAAAGAACTAGAGAAGAGAATACAAAATATGACATTCACAACTATAGACATGAATGATATGTATAAAACAATTAAAGAATGACTTATTATTACACATATAAGATAACTTGTTTGAAAGGTTCATTAAAAGATCATTACTATTATGGACAACATACAACTAAAATAAAGAATGACAACTATATTGGTTCAGGAAGTATGTTACGTAGCTACTTTAAGAAGTATGAAAAAATAGAAGGAGAAACATATATAAAAGAAATTCTTGCATATTATAATTCAAAAGAAGAACTTGACAATGCAGAAATTGAACTTATTTGTGATAAATATAAAACAGACCCAATGTGTTTGAATCTTATTAAAGGTGGAAGACAATCAAGTATCGATGAAGCTGCTCATAAGAGAATGAGTGATAAAGCTAAGAAAAGAATTTCTCCAATGAAAGGTAAGCATCATTCTGAAAAATCAAAAAAATTGATGAGTATAGAACGTAAAGGGAAAACTCATCCTAGTTATACAGGTTGGAATCATACTGAAGAAGCAAAAGAAAATATTAGAAATGGCCAATTAAATAGAATATATGTCCATAAAGATAATATAAATAAAAGAATATATGAAAATGAATTAAATGAATATATATTAAATGGTTGGTTGATAGGAAGAGGAATATTTCCAATAAAAGATATTGAAAGCAGAAATAATAATCTATCTGAAAGTTCTAAAAATCATCATTGGATAAATAATGGAATAATACAAACTCATGTTCATGAAGATAAAATAGAACAATACTTAAATGAAGGTTGGTTATTAGGTCAATTAAAGAAAGAAAGACATAATAATAATTTTCCTTCACATAAAAACCAAACATGGTACTTTGATCCAACTCTAAATAAAAGAGTTTGGGTAGATAAAAATATAACTGATTGATAATCAAATGGATTTTAGAACACGATTACAACTCGACGGTTCAGATTTTAGTTCTACATTAGATAGTGCAGGAAAATCAGTCAATGATTTTTCTAAACAAACCCAAGATGCTAGTAAACAAGTTGATGATTTAGGAAAGTCTACTAAAAAGACAGCTAGAGAACTTCTTAATGAGATGAAGGGCATGGAGAATCTGGGTAGGAGTACGAGCGGATATCGTTCTCAATTAGCTCAGATGACCCGTGATATTCAGGATTTGACCATAAATTTCAATCAGATGTCAAATGAGATGAAAAACTCAGATTTTGGTCGTGAAGTTGCATCTCAAATACAAGAATTGACACAAAGAGCAGCAGATATGAGAGACCAGGTGATGGATGCTGCTGCTTCTGTTAAACTTTTGTCATCTGATACTGCAAATCTAGATGCTGCTAAGTCAGCAATTGAAGGACTTAGTGCTGGATTCCAATTAGTAGCATCAGCTGGAATATTAGGAGAAGAAAGCACTGAAAAAGTAGTCAAAGCATTAGCTAAATTAAAAGCAATTGAGTCTGCTACAAATGCTGTAATCAAAATATCAAATATTTTAAATAAAGACAGCATTTTGATGCTTAAATTGAAAGATTTATGGACAAAACTTCATACTGCTGCACAAATGAAGAACACTGCAGCTATAAAAGGTGCTACAGTTGCTCAAAAAGCATTTAATACAGCTGCTAAGAAGAATATTTATGTGATACTTATATCAGCAATTATAGCTGCTACAGCTGCTTTAATAAAATATAATAAAGCTGCACAAGAGTCTAAGAAGAGACAAGAAGAGTTAGCTAAAGAGACTGAGAGAGCAAAGCAGAACTATGAAGACTATAAGTCAGCTGTAGTAAGTGCTGCAAGCTCTTTAGTAGGTAAGTTCAGAGAATTACAGACACAATATACTGCATTAAGGACTGAAGCTGAGAAAGAAGAATGGCTTAAGAAGAACAAAAAAGCTTTTGAAGATTTAGGTTTATCTGTTCAGACAGTGAATGATGCTGAAAAGATTATGGTTGATCAAGCAGATGAGGTAATAGCTGCATTGACAGCTAGAGCACAAGCTGCTGGAGCTTATTCAATGATAACTACTAAGTCTAATCAAGTGCTTGAAGCTCAACTTGACAAAGAACAAGCTTTGCTTGAAGCTAGAGGAAAGATACATGAAGGCACAACAATATGGACTTCTGGAAATGCTTTTGGAAGCAGCATACCTGACTATTTGCAAGCAGCTGGTGTAACTGCTGATGACTTAGAGTTCAAATTGGGTGGAGGCCAGTCTGGTGCAGGTTGGTGGACAGTAACTGCAAGAGCAGCACAAAAATATTATAATTATATAACTTCTCAACAAGATAAAATTATAGCTCAAAGACAACAAGAACTTGAATTAGCTCAAAAACTTGCACAAGAAAATGAAGCCGTAGCACAAGACGCTGAAAATAGATTAAAAGAAAATGGAATAAATCCTCCTGGTGGTTCAGGTGGTTCTGGCAATCCTGATGTTCCAAACTATCAAAAAGGCTCACTTGCTTGGTATGATGCTCAAATTAAAGCTTTGCAAGATTTGATACAAAATCAAAGATTGAGCAAAGAGCAACTTGAAGATATAAACAAACAAATAGAGCAACTTGAAAGTGACAAACTTGCTTATATACAAAGGTTAAGAGGAGGTTCAATTGAGCTTATTCCTGAGCTTAAGATGATAGGAACTGACAAAGCTCTTGAAGATTTGCAGAAATACTATGAAGAGCATCCATTACAGATTAAAGGTGAAGTAACAACAGATGGTGAACAATATACTATGCATGACTCTTACTCTGCCGCTAATAACATACTTGGTTCAATAAATAGCATCAACTCTGGTATAGATGGCATTTACAATAGATGGAGCAAGTTCACCGAAAACATAGAGGATAAGAATCCGTTTGAGACAATGCTCTACTCAATTGACTCACTTATTTCAACAATGCAGACAATTGTGTCAATAATGGACACTATCAATGGATTACAGGAGTTGTTTAATAAGTTAGGTTGGATTGGAGTTGGAGCAAAAGAAGCAGAGGTTGGTGCAGAGACTGCTGGTCTTGGACCAAAAGCAGCAAGTGTTGAGTTAAGTCAAGAAGAAGCAGTTGCTAATGCAGCAGCTGCAGCAGGCGCAGTTGGTGAGTCAGCAGGTAAGATACCTTATGTAGGATGGATTTTAGCTATAGCTGCAGTAGCAGGAATTATAGCAGCAATTGCTTCAGCTAAGTCATCTATTGGATTTGCTAAAGGTGGTATTGTACCCGGGTCTTCATTCTCAGGTGACAACATTTCAGCTCAACTTAATTCTGGTGAGATGGTTCTTACAACAGGTCAGCAATCTAGATTGTTTGATTTACTCAACGGAAGTGGATCTATAAATGGTGGCTCTAACAAAGTTGAGTTTGTAATCAAAGGACAAGAGCTTAAAGGTGTCCTTAGCAACTATGACAAAAAAATGAGTAGAATATAATGCATTATTTCGCAGATTTCAAAGACATACATATGGTTCCATATCGTGTAGAGATATGGACAGAAGAAGGTGGTTTCTCAGACTATGAGCTTACATTGTCAGACAATCCAGTGACTATAACTACACAGTCTGATGGGTTGTTTGCTCCAATAAAAGCAAGGACATGCACGATAAACATAGAGTCAGATGGTGGGTTGTTTGACTTGTACACAACAGACCCACAAGGTGTCAGAGTCCTTGTTGTAAACAGAGACAACTCTAATGTGGTGTTTAAAGGATATGCTACACCAATGCAGTATGGCCAAGACTGGACTACTATTGACACTTTGTCACTTGAATGTGTTGACATGATAGCAACATTGAAAAACATGCCTTATGTAGCTTTCTATGGTAACAATGACAAACGCTACATTGAGGGTGACAAGTTGATATGCTATATCTTATCACATGTAGCAGATGAGCCACAAAGATGGTTCAGATGGTATTGGCCTTATGTTAATTATTACAAGATAAATGGCTATCAATTCACTAACACATGGGAAGTTTTGCATAACATAAAGTTCAATGAAGCTAATTTCTTCGATGATGATGATGAGCAGACACCATGGTCTTTCTATGAAGTGCTTGAAGAGCTGTGCAAGTATTTCCATGTTTCAGCTGTACCTTATAAAGATGAAGTGCATTTTATTGACTATCTATATGTTGCATCAACATGGGGTACATATAATGAATGGCAATATACATTAGATAGAGACATAGAGCTAGTATCTTATAGCAAGAATGCAACATGGAATGGTGGATATGTAGCTGGTACTACATCAGTAGAGACAGATGACTTCTACAACATAATAAATGAGAACACAAACAGATATGACTTAGAAGAAATTGCTTCTGACATAATGGATCATAAGAAATATCATATTTCTATAACAAAAGAGAAGAACTTTGGAGATGGAAACCAAGTGTACACATGGACAAAGGAGCATTTCTTTGGTGCAAATGAATACACTTACAAATATGCATTCAAGACTTTCTGTAGGCTAAACCATGCTAAGTCAAGATGGACACATCATTGGTATAGCTTCTTGCCATACACAGCTAATGGAGTCACAACATATTTGAAAGAAGTAAGCAGCTACTATGATGGAGAGACACACTACTTCCAAGAGAACAACCCTCAATACCATTGGATAAACATACCAGAGAACGAGTACATAAACACAATGGGTGCAGAGATAGTGCACTATGCAGTGCTAGACTCTATGACAAACAGACCTACTAAGCTAGACTGGAATGATGTTGTGATGTTCCAATGTGCTCATCCAGCTATGAAGACTATAAACTCAACAACTTGGGGCAATTTCATGTACTATGACATGTTTGATGGCACTTTAGAGAAAGAAGCTTTGTCATACAACAGTGACTATGAGCTATGCTTTAGCCCAAAAGACGGCACATCATGGATTGTGTTCAATGCCAAGCTATACTATCAGCAAAACCCATTTAATGTTGGTCCAGTCATTGGCAACATGCCAATGCCAATTGATTTCAAGAACTTGACAACATCAATGATACCATTTGACAACTTAACAGACTTAGAACCTTATGTCATGGCATACACTGGTCAAGAAAGTGGATATGCAGCGTATGCCATGAGAAGTTCAAGTGCTGAGCATTTTGGATCTGGATTCCCTTTGCTTAAGATAAGACTAAGGATTGGTGACAAGTATTGGAATGGCACTCAATGGACTACAACTAACTCAACTTTCTACATGAACTTTGCTAAGAGGTACACAGACAGCAATGATGTAGAATATGAAGCTGTAAGATATTATGATTGGCTTGATGCTATATCAAACAGCGACTATGAAAGCAAAGTTGGTGCTGAAGGCTACTGCATACCTATACAGAAGTCAGACTGTGTATGTGGTGATGTGCACATAGACATATTCATGCCAATGATGATGGAAAGAGGCATGTTCTTTGCTGCAGACAGGAATGACCTTATACCTTGGTATCAGCTATCACCTATAGTGTTCATGAAAGACTTCAAAGTAGACTATGTGTACACAGATGAGTCTGAATGGTACTTGAATGAAGAAGTAGAGACTAATGATGTGAAATACTGCAATGACACAAAAGACACATACAAATATGAGAAGAACAATGACTTGAAGATAAACAGTTGGCAGACACAGAGACCAATATCTAAGTCATTCCCTATAGTAAGTTTCATAGGTGACGGAAACAATGGCAACCCATACTTGACACCTAGATGTGAGTACTTAGTCAACATGTATGACTATTTCAAAGGCTATGATAATGTGCAAGAATACAACTTGATTGACAGAGAGCTAAGACATCACTCAGAGCCAAGGATAATATACAATGCAAACAGAGGATCATGGATAAATCCTTGGATGAAGATACAACTATCAGACGCAAGTGAGATAAGTGACTTGAAGAAGTTTGTTGTTGACACACAAGAATATGATGTGAGAAACTCAAACAATAGAGTCAAGATAGTAGAATATGGAGATGCGTCTATACCTAGTTCATAAAATCTAAAATTAAATTGTATGTCATGTAATTTCTATTTTATTACATGACATACTATTACATTTATAAAATAACATTACTAAAAGGTAGACTTAAGAATCACTATTATTATGGTCAGCATAGAACAAAAAGATTGCAAGATAAATACATTGGTAGTGGAATAAAAATAAAAGATTATTTCAAAAAATACAAAGCTATAGAAGGCGAAACGTATATAAAAGAAATTATCAAATTTTGCAACAATATAGAAGAGTTAAATAAAGCCGAATATGAAATTATAGGTGATAAATATGAAACTGACAAAATGTGTTTGAATCTTAAAGCTGGTGGTTGTCAAGCTGAACTTTCTAGTGAATCAAGAAATAAAATGAGAGAAAAAGCAAATAAGAAATGGGAAGATCCAGAATTTCACAAGATATATAGTAATGCGGCAAAGAAGAGATATGAAGACCCTGAAGAAAGAATGAAAGTAAGTCAATCACAAAAGAAGAGATACGAAGATCCAGAAGAGAGAAGGAAAAACAAAGAAGCACAAAAGAAAAGTTGGGATAACCCAGAAAAAAGAAGAAAGGCGAGTGAAACACATAAAAAGAGATTTGAAGACCCAGAAGAAAGAGAAAAGGCAAGAAGAGCAGCTAAAAAAAGAACTGAAAATCCAGAATGGGTAAAACATCAAAGAGAATCTCAAACTGGTAAAAAACGAAGTGTAATCACAAGAAAACGCCAAAGTGAATCACTTAAAGGAATATTGATAGGAACTAAATATGTAAATAATGGTATTAAAGAACGTAAAGTAAAAGGAGAAGAGCTTCAAAAACTTCTAAATGAAGGTTATGTCTATGGTAGACTAAAAAGAAAAACATAAAAATATAATAATATAAATATGGGAAAGTATTTGATACCAAAACTTTCTAGAAACAAATTCGGATATATAAAGGGTGTAAATAATAACAACTATATAACTCAATCTCAGCTGATGATGTCATCTGGTGGAGCTGGAGGAAATGGCTCAGGCTTAAGCTCATCACAAGTACAGCAACAGATAAATGATACTTTGGCAGATAAAGGATATGTATCATATACTTATCTTAAGACAATAAATGGCTATTCTTTGATAGGTGAAGGTGACATAGAAGTCACAGGTGGTGGTACTGTTGACTTGTCTGCTTATGCAACAAAGACTTATGTAGCTGACTATGTAAACACTTATTCACCTACACCAGACTTGTCAGCTTATGTAACTAAAGTTGAGTTAGACACAGCAAGCTATATGAATGCTTATGTGTTGCCACAGAATGACTATGACAACTTGTCAACAGCAGACAAGAACAAGAACACAATATACCTTATCTCTGATCAGACAGCTTATGAATACAATGAGCTAGTCACTGTTCAAGAAATGAATGACACAATAAATTCTTATGGTTTCTTGACATCAGCTAATTTTGAATATGATTCTAACACAGGCACACTTACAATGAGGATATGATAAGGATGGTCGAATCCTCAAAATTTCTATTTTATATAAAGAACAATGTTCTTTAAATATATTTCAATTTTAGCTAAAAATGAGACAAAAAGAAAATGAAGAATGTTTCTGGAAGACAGCCTTATGTTGTTGGAAAGAAGACTTCTGGCTTAAGATATTGACTTTAACATCTATTGGATTATTAGTTGCTGCTTTTATTTGTCCGCCTACTGCTGTAATCGATGCTTCTGTGTTAGCTGCAACTGGAGAATTAGTTGGTTTTGCTGCAATATGGCAATTCAGCAAAGCTATAAACAAGAACATAGACGCAAAAATCAAAATACATGAAATTGAGCTTGAAATAGAGAATGATGAAGTAGAAAAAGCTCAGATTGAACAACAAGAAATAAATTTAGAAGATGAATAATGGCACTCCCTGTTATAACAAAAATATTTTACCGTAGTGATTTTACCATACAGGTTCCACTTGCTGATGGATATGACAACCAAGAATTCAGATTCACTATATACACTTGTGGAGAGATAGAGAATGGATGGGTAGCTTCATATATAAATGGAACCTACACAAACTGTTCTGTTAACGAAGACATAGTGACAATATTTGTAGACAACAATAACAACATAAATCCAGGCTGTGTGACTGTACAAGCTGAATATGACTATTCAAACCATCACTTCTTGGATGATGAAGATAATGTGAAGGATAATTTCAAGACAAACATCTATTTAGTAAACTATGAGACAAATGCCTTCTCAGCTATGTACAGACCAAGTGTTTTGCCTGACTTGTCTGAGACTACTGACTTTGTCACATGGCCTGAAATAGAAGAAGAGTTAGCTTATTATGTAACTTTCACATATTTGAATACATACAACTATATAACTGAAGAGCAGCTTGGTGAATATGGATTCTTGACATATTCTGACCTTGACAACATGAGCTATGCTACAGAGAGCTATGTGACATCTAAGTTAGCTGGAAAACAAGACATGCTAATAAATGGAATAAACATCAAGAGCGTGAATGGATATTCATTAGTTGGCAGTGGAAATGTTGAGATCACATTCCCAGAAGTTGACTTGTCTGGCTATGTGACATATTCTAGCTTGCAGACTTACTTAGGAAGCTATGTCACTAAATATGACTTGAGCCAAGCAGGTTATTTGACAAGCAATGACATATCAAGTTTCATCACAAGTGATGATGTATATGATATATTATCAGAAAGCTCATATATCACTTCTAGGACACTTTCAGAGATGGGTTATGTTACTAATCAAGTTTTAGAACAAACTTTATTAGATGCGTCCTATTTGACTCAGGATGACATTTCTAATATGTCTTATGTAACTCAATCTGAATTAAACAATGCAAGCTATGCTACAACTACTTATGTTGAGCAATATGTAGCTACATATGGTGGAAATGTTGATTTAAGCGCTTATGTAAGCAAAGATGAGTTGAATCAAGCTGGTTACATTAGTTCAATACCATCTGAATACATCACAGAAAGTGAATTAGACAGCATGTCATATGCTACTACTACTTATGTTGAACAATATGTCAATACTTATGCTCCTACACCTGATTTGAGTGCTTATGTTACTAAAACTGAATTGAATCAAGCTGGTTATTTGACATCTATACCTTCAGATTATGCTACTTATGATGCAATATCTCAAATGGGTTACATCACTTCAATACCAAGTGAGTACATAACTGAAAGTGAACTTGATAACATGTCTTATGCTACAACTACTTATGTAGAAAATTATGTAAACACACATTCAGGACTAATTGACCTTTCAGCTTATGTTACAAAAGATGAGTTGAATCAAGCTGGATATATTAGTTCAATACCAAGTGAATACATAACTGAAAGTGAACTTGATTCTATGAGTTATTTGACTCAGAATGACATTTCTAATATGTCTTATGCAACTACTACTTATGTTGAAAACTATGTAAACACACATTCAGGACCAATTGATCTTTCTGCTTATGTGACAAAAGATGAGTTAAATCAAGCTGGTTATTTGACATCTATACCATCTGAATATGTAACAGAAAGTGAATTAGAAGGTATGTCTTATGCTACAATAACTTATGTATCTGAATATGTAAACACTTATGCTCCAACACCAGATTTAAGTGCTTATGTTACTAAGGATGAGTTGAATCAAGCTGGTTATTTGACATCTATACCTTCAGATTATGCTACTTATGATGCTATTTCAGCCATGGGTTATATCACTATGGGTGATGTTTCCGCTTGCGGATATATTACTTCAATTCCAAGTGAATATGTAACAGAAAGTGAATTAGATAGTATGTCTTATGTAACTCAATCTGAGCTAAACAATGCAAGTTATGCTACAACTTCTTATGTTGAAAACTATGTAACTGCTTATGGTGGTACAAATGTAGAAGAAGTGACACAAGCTGAATACGATGCTATGGAGCAAGCTGGAACTTTAGATCCTGATACAATATATGTCATAACTGATGCTCAAGGTATTGATTTGAGTTATTATGCTAATTATTCATATCTTGAAGCATATTATGCTACTCAAAGCTATGTATCTGAATATGTAAACACTTATGCTCCAACACCAGATTTGAGTGCTTATATCACTAAGACTGAATTGAACAATGCTGGTTATTTGACATCTATACCATCAGATTATGCTACTTATGAAGCAATTGCTAATATGGGCTATGTAACTTCAAGTGACCTTCCAGACTTAACTTCTTATGTTACTTACACATACTTAGATTCACAAAAATATGCAACAGAAAGTTATGTAAGTGCAAATGTAAAAGACTTTACATACTATTCACCAAACAACTTCTTGACATTTACTGCAGTTACATCAATTTCAAGTGTTACACTTAATCTTGCAGGTTCTTTGACACAAGTATTCTACTATTCTTTAGACAAAGGTGCTACATGGAATGAATATACAATTGGTACAAAAATATCGTTAGCAATGAATGCTTCAGTAATGTTTAGAAGTGTTGGAAATTTTAGTACTGGATATTTCAATTATTATTACTTCTCAATGACAGGTAAAATAGTTGCCTCTGGTGATATATCTTCTTTGATGAATGGTAAAGGTGGATATATTACTTTAGAAGCAAATCAAAAATTTAGATATTTGTTTAGTGGATGCACTAGTTTAATAAAAGCACCAAATTTAATGTGTATCAATCCAAATAGTAATGCATTTAATGGTATGTTTAGTGGCTGTACTGGATTGACTGAAACTCCTGATTTTCCTGCAGGATTTGGAAGTAATTATGAGAATATGTTTAATGGTTGTACAAATCTTAAATATGTAAAAAATTTAGCAAAACATGCAACTGGTGGTACAATATCAATTTCAAATTGGATGAACAATGTATCATCTACTGGTGTCTTTGTAAAATTGAAAGGTCAAGAATGGACAAGTGGTGCAAATGGAATTCCAACAGGTTGGACTATATATGAATATGATTCACCAGAGACTGTATATTTGGGAGACTATGCTACTACTTCTTATGTTGAAAACTATGTAACTAAAACAGAATTAGATTCAATGTCATACATAACTCAAACTCAATTAAGTTCTAATTCATATATAAATCAGCAATATCTTGACAATATTGGATATACTACTGCTTATGTGTTGACACAAAACCAATATGATGGTCTTTCACAGAGTGACAAAGAGAAAGAAACAATCTACATAATCAGTGACCAGAACACATACATGAACAATGAGTTAGTAACTGAGTCTTCACTTGACTCTAGAGGATTCTTGACAGCAGCTAACTTCCAATATGATAGTGCCACAGGTACTTTAACCCTAAACATTTAACAATGTTATCTTTCATAAAATGAAATTAAATATATAATAAATAGATTATGATCGTTAGGAACGCGAGATATAAGCAAGTATTGCCTGGTGTAGTTGGCTACAAAGGCAACTTATACACCAAAGCTTATGCTAAAGGTGAGCTTCTTTTTGACTATACAAATGATGAATATGAGACTCAGTATTTCACTACTGAGTCTCTTGAGGACGGAAACACGATTACGCTGACTATACCAGCTACTCTATCAAGTAGTTATATGACTTCATTTAGCTATTCAACTGATGGTGGACTTACTTGGACAACACTAAACGTAAATTCAACAAACCAATCAATGAGTGTAAGTATAAACAAAGGCGATAAAGTTCTATGGAAAGGTGTTGGAAATCGTATAGGGTATGGTGCAGGAGTTGGAAATGGTGCATATTTCAATGGATCTAAAGAACATATAGTCTACGGAAACATACTTAGCATATTGAAAGGCGATGACTTCATTTCAAATCCAACAATACCAGCAGCAAGACCTTTTGCTTGGATGTTCTATAATGACACACAATTAGTAAGTGCTAAGAATTTGGTGTTAGCAAAGTCTATGCCGTATGGCTGGATGTATAATGGAACGTTCTATGGTTGCTCTAAACTTGTTGAGGCCCCAGATTTGACAAAGACAACAAGTGGAAATATAACACAAGAAAGCTTTTCTAGAACTTTCCAAGGCTGTACGTCATTAGTTGAAGCTCCAGAACTACCAAATGCACAATTGACAGGAAATAATAATTGCTATCAAATGTTTTTTGGTTGTACATCATTGACTACTGCACCTGAACTTCCTGCTACAACTTTAGCACAAGAATGTTACAAATCTATGTTCTATGATTGTACATCATTGACTACTGCACCAGAATTGCCTGCTACTACTTTAGCACAAGAATGTTACCAGGCTATGTTTTATAACTGCATATCACTTAACTATATAAAGTGCTTAGCTACAGACATAAGTGCTACAAACTGCACTCAATACTGGGTTCAGAATGTAGCTCCAACTGGTGACTTTGTCAAAGATCCATCAATGAATGACTGGTTAATTGACAATGTGAATGGTATTCCAATTGGTTGGACACTTCATGGTGTTGCTACATATACAGTCACTCTTACAGTGAATGACTCTAACATGGGTGTTGCTGATGGTGCTGGAACTTATTCAGCTGGTGACCAAGTTGTGTTGAGAGCTGATGCTTTCACAGGATATTCTTTTGTTGGTTGGTATAATGGCAGCACTTTAGTAAGTTCAGACACTACTTATGTGTTCAACATATATTCAAATATATCTTATGAAGCTAGGTTTGCACAAGGTGGACACAACTATGCTAATGACTATTTGACTATAGAAATGATAGAAGAAAATGGAGCAACTATATTTATAGATATTCCTTCTGAATTTTCAGGTAATACAAATTATATTACTTCTATATCTTGGTCAAAAGACAATGGGACAACTTGGACTACAAAAAATATGGCTACAGAAGCAGCAAATACAAGACATATATATCAAATAAGTTTATCTTTAGGAGAAAAATTGCTTATAAAAGGTATAGGAAATAGTGTAACAAAGGGTGTTCCAACTGCTAATTGGTGTAGTGGATCAGAACTACATATATATGGAAATAAAAAATGGAAAGTTTCTGGAAATATAATGAGTTTATTATATGGTGATAATTTTTCTAATGTAACTTCAAGTAAAACATTTTTTAAGTTATTCACTAATCCTAAAACTAAATTATCTGGAAATAATACTTATTCTAATAGTTTATCAAATTCATTTTGTGGTGATGCTTCAAATTTAGTTCTTCCTACTATGACATCATATTGTTATCAAGAAATGTTTTGTAGATGTAATTCATTAAAATATCCTCCTGATTTACCTGCTACTTCATTATCAAAAAGTTGTTATGAGTCTATGTTTGATGGATGTAATTCTTTAGAATCAGCGCCAATATTACCTGCTACTAGTTTAGCAGATAGATGTTATTATATTATGTTTGGTGGTTGTAAAAATATAAAAACACCTCCTTCATTACCTGCTACAACAATGAAAACATCTTGCTATGAAGGTATGTTTAGTGGTAGTGGAATACTTTATGCTCCTGCTTTGCCAGCTACAATTCTAGCTGAGGCTTGTTATAGAAATATGTTTGGTCTTTGTAAAGGTTTAGCATCTGTACCTAATCTTCCAGCTTTAGAATGTCCTAAATCATGTTATGAAAGTATGTTTTATTATTGTTCTAATATAACATCAGGAGCTAGTCTTCCTGCTACTACTTTAGGTAAAGAACCATATAGTCATATGTTTGAAGGAACAAAAATAACATATTTAGAAATATATGCTGAAAATTCTGCTTATGGACCATTATATATATGGGGATGGTATCCAGAACAATCTATAACACCTGTAGGTACTTTCTATTGCAAACAAAATGCAACTACACAAATATTGAATGCACGTCCAAGAAATTGGACTTTGTCACAAACTTTATAAAATTATAAAGATTATTACTTATGATCATACCTATTTCACAAGACACAAACAAGTTTTATATATCTATAGATGGTGGTGAGCCACAAGTTGTAAAGAAACTGATATACAATGACTCACAAGTGCAGAATGTAGTAGTCTGGGCTGACTACTATTCTCAGTATTTCACTATAGAGAACAAAGCAAACACTTCAACACATATTGTGATAGAAGCTGGAAGTGGTGTAAACACTTTCACACATTTTGACTATTCTTATGACTTAGTAAGCTGGACAGTTACACAACCACCATCTGGTGGATATAAGATGACTATAGACATATATTTGACTAATAATGGTGACAAAGTCTACCTTAGAGCTGAAGGAACTACTTTACATGGTGTCACTATAAAAAATGGTTCTGACACACCTTACAATTGGGTTGAGGTTTATGGCAATATAATGAGCTTATTGTATGGTGACAACTTTGAAGGACAATCAACATTGCCTGGATCAAACTGTTTTGATGAAGTTTTCAATACATTAAATATAAGAAGTGCTAAGAACTTGAAGCTTCCTGCTACAACACTTACACCATATTGCTATAGATATATGTTCTGGAGTAATTCTATTTTAATAGAAGCACCTGAATTGCCTGCTACCAATTTAGCAGATCATTGTTATTATGGTATGTTTAAAGGATGTTTAGGATTAACTTCTGCTCCTAATCTTCCTGCTACAACTTTAGCAGCTAGGTGTTATACAGGAATGTTTCAAGGTTGCTCAAATCTTGTTGATGCTCCTGTTTTGCCAGCTACTACTTTAGCAGCAGGATGTTATAGGCTTATGTTTGACAACTGCACTTCACTTGTGAATGCACCAGTTCTTCCTGCTACTACTTTAGAAGATCAATGTTATAGATGTATGTTCAGTAGATGCACTTCTTTAGTGAATGCACCTGAATTGCCAGCACTTACTTTAGTGGCTCAATGTTATCAAGGTATGTTCTCTAATAGCACAAGTGTATCAAATATAGTATGCTTAGCTACTGACATTTCAGCCTATAATTGTCTAGAAGGAGCTTCAGCATCATTAGGTGATGGATTCAACTCAAATGGTTGGGTTGATGGTGTTTCTTCTTCAGGAACATTCTACAAAGACTCAACTATGTCAAGTTGGCCAAGTGGTGCAAAAGGCATACCTGCAAACTGGACAACTGTAAACTATAACTAATGAAATTAAAATTTCATATTTTCAAAAAATTCATCATTTTATAATATGATATATTACAACAGAATCAGATACAAAGGAACTACACCAGTTATAGCTTCTTCTCAATCAAGAAACCCTAAGCTAATGTACAATGAATGTATTGTTGTTGGTACTGACAGTGAACCTCCAACACCACCAGCACCTTCATACACATTAGTAAACTATCTTAAGTCAAATGGAAGCTCTACACAAGCTGCTGACTTATATTTTGACACACTTATATATCCATCTCAAGAAGACATTGTAATGATAATGGACTTTGAAAGACTAGATGGTGATGGCATAGTATGGTTTGGAAATGTAGGATGCCCAATCACTTCTGATGACTATGAAGATGAAAATGACTTCAGATTCTTTGGAACTGAAGCAAACTATTGCTATTTAGATATTGGTGATGGAAGAAGTTCTAATTATATAAGCAGTATATATAATCATTTTATACTCACTTATCAATACACAAATAAAAGAGTGTATTTGTCTAATGGAAGTGATATAGTTTTCAGTTATAGTTTTTCACAATATCCTAACAGCAGCCATATATACATACCTATACATACAATGAAGTTCAAGTCTTTGTCAATATCTAAAAATGGACATGAAGTGTTCAATGGCCATGCTGCATTAGACTCAGAAAATAAGCCTTGCATATATGAGTCTGTGACTGGAACATTCTTCTATGCTTTAGGAACCAAAGCATCTTATGACTTGACTTATGAAGCATAATCAAATTAGTTTCTATTTTATAAATAAGTTATTATTTTTAATAAAAACACTAATTATGAACATGAAAGGATATTTTGAGATTGATGAAGCTGCAAGAGAAGCAGTGCTTGAGATGTGCAATGACCCTAAGTTTGAAGATGCAAATGACAAAATGGAGGTAGAGGGATGAAGTTCATATCTATAAAGAACATGTACGATGATATCAGGAACAATAGCTGGAAGATAAGACAGCTTGATGTCTCTGGTATCATCGGCATTCCTAGGAGTGGCTTGATGGCTGCTACCTTGCTAGCTCAAGAGCTTCATTTAGGTGTATGCTCTGTATATGAGTTTATTGACAACAAAGGAGATGACTTAGTGTTCTATAGGCATGGAAACAGGCCAGTTGAACATAAGTCTACTGGGGTTTATTTGGTATTAGAAGACAGTGTCTATAACGGCAGCATGATAATGTATCTAAATAGACTAAAAGAACTGTTTCCTGACAAGAAGTTCATCTCTTGCTGCATATATCTAGAAGGGCCTTGCAAAACATATAGGCCTGACTTATGGCTAGTAGACATAAGTAGAGAAGCTTTGAGTGGTGAAATACCTGTAGCATTATATCAATATAATTTACTAGATTCCTACTGGAACTTCAAATTCTTGTATGACTTAGATGGTGTGATGTGCTTAGATCCACCTTGTGACTCTAACATAGAAGCTTATGAGAACTATTTGAAGAATCCAATCCCACTTCATGTGCCTATGACTCCATCAACAAATGCTATTAGCATCTGCACATATAGGCTAAAGAAATATGAAAAAGAGACTAAAGACTTCTTGAACAAAGTTGGTGTCAACTACAACAAGATTTGGATGTTTGACAGTGAATCTAAAGAGACTAGAGACTTGACACCTCCAGCACAATACAAAGCTGACATATACAAAGCACACAATCAATATGTCTTGTTTATTGAAAGCAATGATCAAGAAGCTCAAGACATTTGCAGATTGTCAAGGAAACCAGTGTATTGCTTCACATCAGGTAAGATGTATTCATTTTAGAGTTGATAACTTTTATTACATTTGTTATAACAAAAGTTACAAAACATATAAACTCTTTCAAATATTTTTTGTATTTTTGCCATATCTTAAATAACAAAAGGTATGGCAAAATGTATTTTATTAAGTAGAGTATCAACAGGTTATCAATCTTTGGACTCTCAAACTCAGGCTATAAAGAATGAAGCTATAAGGAATGGCTTCAAAGAATCAGACATGATAATAATTGAAGACAAAGAGTCAGCTACAAAATTGTCTGAAGAAGAAAGAAATGGGCTAAATCAAATGAAATATGAGATTGAGAACAATAAAGACATCACTCATCTTTTCATTTATGAATTGTCTAGGCTAAGCAGAAGACAGCTTGTCCTTTTCTCTATACGTGACTATCTCATTGAAAGAAATATCCAACTAGTCTGCTGCACACCATATTTCAGATTATTAGAAAATGGCAAGCTAAGCCAGACTGCTAACCTTGTTTTCTCTATATTCTCTACTATGGCTGAGAATGAAATGGAACTGAAGAAAGAGAGATTCAAGAGAGGAAAAGAGAAGAACAAGCTAAGTGGAAAAGCTATAGGAAGAGTGCTGTATGGATATGCTACTTTAGAAGACAAGACAATAGTCATAGATGAAGAAAAGAAAGAGTTTGTGTTAGATGTTTTCAACTTGTATTCTACAGGACAATACTCATTGATAAGCTTAGCAAGAGAATTGTCAGAAAGGTACAATGAAGACATAAAGCTGATAAGAGGAAAGATAATACATATAGTGTATGATGAAAGATATTGTGGTGACAGGCAATATCCTCAAATGATTTCAAGAGAACTGTTTGACAAATGCAGAGAAATTGCACATGCAAATACTATAAACAACAAGAACCACACTAAAGACACTGCTTTGCTTAAAAGGATAATATTCTCTAAAAAGACTGGCTTTCATCTTACTTTCAATGGAAATCCAACTGGACATAGGTATTTGACTGCAAATGAGAAGCCAAGAATTGGAATACTTCAGCCTTATATTGACAACATAATGTGGAGATTCACAATTGAGCTTCATAAGCAATATGTCATGGATAGTGGAAAGATCAGGAAAGAAATGAATGACAAGCTTGACATAATAATGCAGAAGATGATGAACATGCAGATAAAAGCTAAGTCAATGGATGAGAAGATAGACAGAGTTGAAGAGCGTATAATATATGGAAGCATTAGCAAGACAAAAGCTGAGTCTATGATTGAGAACTTCAAGAGAGACAAGAAAGAAGCTGAGAACAACTACAAGAAATTATCAGAGCAATATGCTAACATAAAGAAGCTATTAGACAGCAAGACAATGGAGCAATTGCCTGACTATGACAACTTCACTAAAGAAGAGAAGATTGACTTGATAAGGCAGATGATTGAAAAAATAGTTGTTTGGAAAGATGGGTATTATTCAAGCCATGCTGAAGTGTACACTAAAGTAGACCATTTCTTGTACACATTTGACATGAATACATACACTAAAGAAGTGTCAATGAGATCTCAAATGATTATTTGAACTGAAGTTCAAAACTACAATTGTCTTACAATTTTTATTTGAACAAAGAATACTTTTTCTTATAAAACCATAGAACGATACCCAATACAACCAATGATATAAGGATTATGTTTAATGTTATGGAAAATGTGTTCAATGGACGTTTAATGTATTGGGTTCGTTCTAGGTAAACTGGCACTTCTACATTGACTAAAGAGTCTTTGTATATAGTCTCTGTATTAGTTATATATTGATACTGTATTCCTTTTATGTTGTGGATTTCTCCTTTCAGCATGTTTGCTGATGTGTCAAGATATGCTGATGCAGCTGCTAAGGAAGTAGATAAATGCAAAGTGTCCAATTTGTTTGCAATGTCAACATATCTCTCTACAGGAATATAGCAAATTGAGTCTCTTGTTATTACACTGTCAACATAATGTGTGACATATTCATGATGGATAATAGGGCTTGGTTGAAAAGCCTTGCAAGAACCAAGCCCTATTGTAAACCACAAACCTAAACAACAAAATAAAATAACATGTAAAAAGAAAGGAGTTTTAAGGCTTTTCATAATATGAATGAGAAAAATGAAATGTATTATATTTAAATATAGAAATTTCACTCTTTTGTTTTTAATTTCTTCTTATTCAAAATTATTTCTTTATCATTCAGTAAAAAACGATAATATTAAGCTTAATGGAAGTGCTAATATATTTATAATTAATAATAGAAATGTTGTTAAAATATATTTATTTTTATTATTCAATTTTTTTCCAGTTCAGAAAATCAAACTTAAAGAAATTTGCTTGACATTCTTCTTATTAATCTCTTCCTTTGTCATGTCCATTCAAAAAAGCTATTTTATAATTATCTCATTCACATATTTCTCTATTGCATTCACATAGCAGTCACATATCACTTTTTGTCCTTCTTTTGACAATAGATATTTCACATCATCTTTGCTGTCTTGGAATAGTGTCTCAACTAATACTGCTGGACAAGCTGTATGCTTCAATACATAGAAGTCATTGCACCAATAGTTCTGTGTCTTTGTTGGCCTTCTTAGCTTTATGTCTGTCTTCTCAAACTCATCCCATAATATGTTAGCTATTTTCTTAGACTTTTCACTTGCGTTTCTAGCTATATGGCTTTCCCAACCTCTAGCTGAATGCCATTTGTTATCAGCACCCGCTGCATTGCAATGGATGCTGAAGTATAAAGTGTTCTGTTTTCCAAAAAAGTTACAGTAGTTGTTTACAATCTGGCATCTGTTTCCTAGACCTATTTCATTTTCTCCAGTGTAGTCAATCACACATCTATATCCATCATCTTGCAATCTTTTCAATACTTTGTTGCACATCTCTCTAGACCATTTGTATTCTTTTAGTGTTCCATCAGGACTTTGCTTTCCTGCAACGTCATATCCATGTGCTGTTCCTAATACAATACAAACAGACTTCTTTTCTGATACTGTCATTATGTTTCATAAAATAATATTTTTGTTACGTAACTATATTATATATAATAATATAGAAATTTGCCATAAATAAAAAAGAGAGTCAATTATTTTGCTCTCTTCTTTTGCAACTCCGCTTTGCAACAGTTTTATTGTTTTACATCCTGATCTGTTCCGAAGGTAGTTGCCACCGCAATACTCATACAGGAATTGTCATGACGCTGCAAACATACAACTATTTGATTAAAGAAATAACTAAAAGTTTCGTTTTGAGAAAAAATTGCATTTTGTTTTACTATTTTCTATCTTTTCTGAAGAAAAGAATCTCAATTTTTATAAATTGATTATTTTTGTGGCCTAATCTAAAATGAATAGCTATGATAAAGACAATGAAACTAAGAGACTTAGTAAAAGAGTTTGGAGCTGGTGACTTCTTTGAGAAAGTAATCAAGTGGACTGATGAAAAGGACATTGACACAGTTGATGTGCTAAACCTTATAAGTGACAGCTTCTATAATGACATAAATTTCAAGCCTATTGATGGTGGAATAGTGTTGTTCTTAGAAGGTCATGAAATCCCATTAGACACAGAAAAGACCATATAAAAATGAATTTTCCGTTTTACAATTTCTATATTATTTTTATAAGAAGATGATGTTACTTAGATGCAGACAATAAGTGACATGGTAAATAGGGAAATATATAGCTATCTAGGGATGAAGCTGCTGCATCAGTGGATTCCTTGGATAGCTTTTTTAATGAATAATATGGCAAATAGTAAAAAAATAGTAGAAGATTGTATAAAGATAGCATTGAAAGATGTTGAAGAAGTGTATGATGTATATCAAATGTCATATTATAGGTGGTGTGGAAAAATCAAAAAGAAAGACACATCGGTATGGAATCCTAATATTTGGGACTTTGACTTAAGGCTAGAATACAAGTTTGACAAAGTTTCAAAAGCCATAATAGAAACTAGAAATGGCTTTAATGTATTTGAAAAAGAAATAGAAGATAAGAACTTGCTTTGGTTCTTGTCAAATTTATGAAATATTTGAAAAATGATTAGAACTGTATCATTGTCAGATGCTAAACACAACCAAAAGTCAGGTTCACCATTAAAGATTGTGCCTATAAAAGGAATAGTTGAAGCTTGCAAAAACTTCATGGAAGATGATGGCAAAAAAGGAAAGCATGGACAAATATTCCCATATATAAACAATGTATTAGGAAAAGATTATTGGCCTAACAACATAATATACAACAATGGTGTAATATTCATGGATATTGACTGGATAACAAAAGAATGTGCAGACTCAATATTCGACAACTTTGAAAAAATATGTGAATTGTTGCCTTTTGTGTTAGGCATACAATTTTCAGCATCATATTATATCAATTCTGGCAAAAAGACTGGTGTACATATTTACATTGCTTCATTTGAGCTTGACAACATAACTTACACTGAACATGCAAACTTTGCATATATGTTAGTGTATGGAGCAATAAATAAGTTGACAGGATATGACTTAAGAAAAGGCCAAATATTTGACAATGAAAAAAATGAATATGGCAATATAATTGACATACATAATGTTGAAATAACTCAGAGATTTAATCTTTATTATTCTGACTACAAATGGAATGACAATGCTGAAGCTTTCAACCCTAAAGAATATGAAAGCATAAAAGAAAAAGCTTATGAAGAGTTCAAAGACTATATAAAAGAAAAGAAGCCTTACAAATATATCCAGACAAGCAACACAAAATATTCAGATGACTATGAAGACTCATATATAGAGATAAAAGAAAGGATAAAAGTAGACAAGACTTTGATGGTAGGTGAGTATTCAGGCAGCCAACTTAGGTTCAGGATATCAAGCATTGCTAACAACTTGTTTGGAGACAAAGCTAAAGAATGGTGTGACAGGTATTTCTATTATGAAGACAATTTGTCTATATGGCAGAACAATGACTATGGTGTAAACAACCTTGTGTTGAATTGGCTTATAACTAAGCATTTTATAAACAACACATTAGACAATTCAATAGATTACAGCTATAAAGGTGAAGGAATAGAGATAAAAGAATATCTCACTGAACAATCTGACAATCTAAAAAAAGAGATAGAAGATCATAAAGTTATAACTGTCATAGGTGATCCAGGTATAGGAAAGACATGGTTTTTTGGAAAATTAGCTAAAGAATTGAAAGGTGTAGTTTTAGCGCCATATAATGTAATGAGAAAGCTATACAATGAGCATGGATTAGAAATTGTAGATGCTTCAAACAGAAAAGAGTTTGACTTTGACAACAATGGATGTGTATGTGTATATGACCAATTTCCAAAAATAAAAGACAAGATAGAAGGAAAAACAATATTCATAGATGAGTCTCATGTCTTGTTCAAAGACAGAGAATATAGAAATGCTTTGAATGATGTTTTTAACTTGCTAAAAAAATGGACAGGAAAGATAATAATTATATCTGCAACACCTTTATGGGAGACAAAGCTGTTAAACTCTGAAAAAGAGCTTAAATATTGGAAAAGAAGAAGCAAAGTGAACTTGATTTGGAGAAATGTAGACAAAATCACTGAAATGAAGTTCTTAGCTGAAAAGATAATAATGCAAAACATAGAAAGCGAAAAATACACACATATATGCTTATTTGGAAACCGTTCACCAAGAATGATATATGACAACTTGACTATGTATTATGGAAGAGAAATACATAACAAAGTAAACATATTGCATAGAGACTATGAGTCTATAGGTGACATTGAAAGGATAATAAACAATGAGATATTAGACAAAAAGATAACATTAGGAACAAGCTTAGTGTTCAATGGACTTAATTTCAAGAATGAATTAGCAAAAATGCTTGTCATTATAGAATATGAAGAAGGACAAAGTGGATGGTGGGACATAATACAAGCTTGTGCAAGAATACGAAAAAGCAAAGTGAATGTATATGTCATTGCTTCAAAAAAATATGAAGATGAAGTGTCTTTAGAAGAAAAGATAGCTGATGCAAGATTTTTGAGCAGCATTTCATTAGACAGAAGCCTTATAAACTATAACCATAACTATATAGACAATATTGAAATGGTTGAAGAGCTTGAAGCATTCAGAGATTCAGAATGCACTATTGAAGCAGGCTTAGAATACTTGAAAAAAGTCAAATGGATGAATGTAAGCATAGCTAATGAAGAACTAGAATTAGGAACAAAAAGGAATCTGTTGAAAGCAAGAATAGATGGAATAATAAAGAAAGAATTGAATGGAGAACCTTTAGACGCTAAAGAGATTGAAATAAAGAAAGACGGAAAAGAATACTATGATGCTACTATAGGAGAAATAGAAAGGATTGTAAATAATTATGGCATAACCACGCAATTGCTTATAGAGCTTAACAACTCTGAAATAATACAATCTGACAATAATAATAAAACTGTCACTTTAAGGACTACAATACATCATATTGAATACAATGCCAAAGCATGTATAGATGACATAGCATATTGGGAAACAGTAGAGAATATGCTAGACAAAGCTTATGTGTCAAGTGTAATGTATTCAAAGAGAAAGAAAGAGATAGAAAACATAAAATCTACTTGGAAAAAATACCACAAATACTTTGATGAATTCAGTCTTTCAACTACTAATGGATATGGTGATGTAGCTGGCATGATAAAGCAAATGATAGAAGAGAACAAAGAGAAGAAAAACAAAAAAATTGAAGCAAGAAAGAAAGCAGGTAAAGAAGGTGGGAAAAAAACAAAGAAAGTATTAGACAAAGAAACAGGAATAATATATAAAAGTGCAAGTGAATGTGCTAAAGCTATAGGTAAGTCTAATGCTTATATTTCTAAATATAAAAATCGATTTGAAATAATGTAATTTAAACAGTAAAACAATCAAAACAGTATATATATATATACTTTTGGTTATTTTACTCTTAATAGATTGATACATAACAAAATAGCATTAAAATAGCATTTTAACTAAAACCGCACACTGGATCTCGTTTATTTACTAAAATAAAAACTCATATAATCAAGGTATCTAACAATTATCTCTGACATATCTCTTTTTAATTCTAGGACATTTTCTACTTTAAGATGAATAAACTTATATCCTAAAGGTAAAAGTGTCCTAGAATGCGTTTATGCGCTTACTATTGATATATATAAAGAGCTAAAGCTCTTGAATTTTGAGCTTCAGCTCAAATAAAAAATTATTAACACTTTTTCTATATTATATATAAGTTATTATTATTAAAATAAAGAATATGAAGAAACTACATAACAAGACAGCTAATGA
>JAEEGI010003654.1_pt1 | contig 36521 bp, 28 predicted proteins | sample 8958751 | NCBI WGS metagenome assembly JAEEGI01 (sample SAMN16246545, study PRJNA631951) | gut metagenome | biome: gut microbiome; feature: rumen; material: KS-attached | host: Bos | place: Iran: Karaj | collected 2018-10 | reverse complement strand
TGGGCACAAATCGACCCATGCTGTTCGGTTTCGTAAATTTCGAGTTTAATTGATTGATTTTCATTGTGATTAGAGTTATTAACAAGGCCTGTTAACAATTTTTATTTGCAAATTCATCTTTTTTTGTTTGGAAATGCAAATTATACCAAAAAAAAGCAGTACCTTTGAAGTCCCCAAAAACTGGGGTGACGCAGACGCCCCCGATAGCATAAAGATAGCAATGGAACAACCTGTATATCACATACCTGCGCTCCTTAACGAGACCCTTGAGGGTCTTGCGGTCAAGGCCGATGGAACATACGTTGACGTTACCTATGGTGGTGGCGGCCACAGTCGTGCCATCCTCGAGCGCCTCGGCCCAAAGGGCCGACTCGTTGGGATGGACCAGGACATGGACGCTTGGGAAAACCGCTTGAACGATTCGAGGTTTACATTTGCACACGGCAACTTCGTCTACCTCAAGAACTTCATGCGTTATTACGGCATCGACGGCGTTGACGGCATCCTTGCCGACCTGGGCGTGTCGTTCCACCATTTTGACGCCGTGGAGCGCGGTTTCACCTTCCGTGCCGATGCGCCACTGGACATGCGCATGAACCGCTCGGCCTCGTTCACGGCCCAGGAGCTGCTCAACACCTACAGCGAGGAACGCCTTGCCGATGTGTTGCACCTGTATGGCGAGCTCCGTCAGTCGCGCCGCATGGCGGCTGCCATCGTCAAGGCCCGCCCCCTGTCCACGACAGGGCAGCTGGTGGAGGCCGTGGAGTCGTTGCTGAAGCCGGCCCAGATGAAAAAAGAGCTATCGATGCTCTTCCAGGCTTTGCGCATCGAAGTTAACGGCGAGCTCGATGCCTTGCGCCGCCTGCTCACGCAATCGCGGGACCTGCTCAACCCGGGAGGTCGCTTGGCCATCATCACCTATCACTCCCTTGAGGACCGCCTGGTCAAGAACTTCATGCGCACAGGCAACGTCGAGGGCAAGTTGGAGAAGGATTTCTTTGGCCGCGTGAACACGCCCTGGCGGGTGGTCACCAGCAAGGTTATCATCCCCAGTGCCGAGGAAGTGGAGCGCAATCCCCGCTCGCGCAGTGCCAAGCTGCGTGTTGCCGAGCTCGTTGCGCGACCCGAGAGAGACAAAACAGACAGTAACTAACAACAATCATCATCACAGACGATCCATGAGTGAGAAGCGGAATTACACGGCATCAACAGGCAAGAAGGCGGGCAAGGACATCATCCAAGGCCGTTTCTTCTCCCTGGATTTTTTCAAGCGCAACGCGGTTTACATCATCGCGCTGGTCATCATGGCGCTGGCCTACATCGCCAACAAGTTCGTCTGCCAGAGCAGCATGGAGGAGGTCATTAAGCTCAAGACCGAACTCTCGAATGCGCAGACCGACCTGGTGAATGCCAGTGCGAAGTACAATTCACAGATTCGCGAGAGCGAGATGGTCAAGCTCATGCACCAGAAGCACCTGGACCTGACCGCTCCTCAGGATCCGCCTTATGAGTTGAAGTCAAAGTAATCGCCGCACCATCGTCATACCGCAATAGAACAACAAGAAAATGAAGCAGAACAACAAACGACATATCCTCATGCGCTACGGCCTCGTGGTGGGCATCATGCTGCTCTTCTCGGTATCCATCGTGTGGAGCCTGTTCAAGACGACTGTCGTTCAGGCCGCCGCGTGGAATGAGAAGGCCGACCAGGTGTTGACCGAGACAATCCCCATTGAGCCCGAGCGCGGAAAACTGCTGGCCGATAACGGTTCGGTGCTCGCCGCCAACCTGCAGTACTATGTGGTGCGCATCGACTGGTTCACCGATGGAATCAAGACCGACACGCTGATGAAGGATATCGGCCCGTTGTGCGATAGCCTTGCCGCGTTTGACAACACGATGGACGCCGCTCAGTGGAAGAAGAAGATCTTGCAGGACCGCAAGGCCATTCTCGATGCCGCCAAAAATCCCGCTTCGGGAAAGAAGGCCCGCAAGAACCGAGCCTACAGGCTCTTCCCCTATATGCTCACCCACAACGAGTATGAGCGTGTGCGCCAGTTCCCCTTCCTGCGTCGTCCCAAGAACAAGAACGGCTTCTACTACGAGAAGCACAGCCGCCGCATGAAACCCTACGGTGACATGGCTGCACGAAGCATCGGCAACGTGGGCGAGGACTCGCTCAGTTCCAGCATCCATGGCCGCTCAGGCTTGGAGATGGCATTGGACTCCCTGCTCTATGGCACGCCGGGCGTGGCTCAGAGCATCCAGCTCACTAACGGCATCGTGCGCGCCGAGAGCGTGCCTGCCGTCAAGGGCTATGACATCACCACGACTATCAACGTGCAGTTGCAGGACATTGTCGAGAACGAGCTCAACGACATGTGCATCGAGACGGGCGCCGACTGGGGTACCTGTGTGCTCATGGAAGTTGCCACGGGCGAAATCAAAGCCATCAGCAACCTGGAGCGCAACAAGACCACGGGCGAATATGTCGAGGGCGTGAACCACGCCGTGCTGGGCTATGAGCCGGGTTCGGTAGTGAAGACCATCTCGATGATGGTGGCTCTGGAAGACGGCATCGTCAACGACATCAATGAGCCGATCCCGACCGGTTCCGACTGGATGTATGCCGGCCGCAACATCAGCGACCGTCCCCACGGTGCTGCCACTCGCACGCCGCGAGAGATTATCGAGACGTCCTCCAACATCGGTATGGCCAAACTCATTGTCAAGGATTATGGCCACAACCCGGGCGGTTTCCGCAAGCGCCTTGAGGGAATGGGCTTCTTTGAGCCCTTCAACTCGGGCATCGGCGGCGAGATGGTTCCCAACTACCCCGTGTTGGGCAACAAGAACTGGGATAAGCTGTCGCTCACGCGTCAGGCCTATGGCTATGCCACTACCATCCCGCCCCTGTACACGCTGGCCATCTACAACGCCATCGCCAACGATGGCAAGTTTGTGCGCCCCCATCTGTTCAAGAAACTCTCGCGTGAAGGGGAGCCCGACTCCATCATCCCTGTGACCTATGTGCGCAAGCAGGTATGCTCACCTGAGAATGCCCAAAAGCTGCGCATCATGCTTCGTGATGTGGTGTGGGGTAGTCACGGCACCGCCCGTCATTGGGTCCAGGACGACGATGTGGAGATTGCGGGCAAGACAGGTACCGCCTTCACCAACGCTGCGGGACAGTATGGCGCAAAGAAGCGTTTGGCCTTCTGCGGATTCTTCCCCTATGAGCATCCCAAGTATTCCTGTATCGTGCTCATGCTGGGAGCCGACCGTGGTGCTGGCGCTAGCAGCGGTATGGTGCTGAGGAATATCGCGCACAAGATGTATGCCCGCGGAATGTTGGGCAACTCACCCGATTACGCCTCGACGTCCAAGGAAAAGGACAAGGATAAAACCAAGGACAAGTCCAAGGATGCCAAGAATTATCCCACGCTGTATGCCTCGCTGAGCGACAAGTCTGCTGTCAACGTCAAGCGCGGCCTGGGCATTGCGACGCCGCACTCCTATATGCGCCCCAAGCAGAGCGAGAAGGGTGTGCCCAACGTCATTGGCCTGAGTGTGCGCGAGGCCATCAAGATACTTGAGGATGCCGGCTTGAACGTCAGCTTCACGGGTTCGGGCATGGTAACGGGACAAAGCCTTGCCGCCGGCAGCCACTATGCCCGCGGCCAGCGCATCAACTTGAGGTTAAGAAATTATTAATCACATTTAAGACCAAAACTATAACATGAAGAAATTATCACAACTGCTCACGTCCATCAAGCCACAGCAAGTGGTGGGCAATACCGATGTCGATATCATCGACGTCATTAACGACTCGCGTCAAGCACGCGAGGGTGTCCTCTTTGTCGCCGTTAAGGGAGTCGCTGTCGACTCACATCGCTTCATCGGCGATGTGGCTGCTGCCGGCGCCCGTGCCATCGTGTGCGAGGACTTGCCCGAGACGTTGAGCCAGTCTGTTACCTATATCCAGGTCGAGAACAGCGTCGTTGCGTTGGCGCACCTTGCCGACGAGTGGTTTGACCACCCCTCCAAGACCTTGCGCCTGGTGGGCGTCACCGGAACAAACGGCAAGACCACGACGGCAACGCTGCTCTATGAGATGGCGCGCCTCATGGGCTACAAGGCCGGCTTGCTGTCCACCGTCAAGAACATCGTCGACACCCAGGAGCAACCCGCTAAACAGACCACGCCCGACCACCTGACGCTTAACCGCCTGTTGCATGACATGGTGCAGGCGGGCTGCGAGTATGCCTTTATGGAGGTGAGCTCCCATGCCTGTGTACAGCGTCGCATCGAGGGCATTACCTTTGCTGGTGGCATCTTCACCAACCTGACGCGTGACCACATGGACTTCCACAAGACCGTGGACAATTACATCGCCGCCAAGAAGATGTTCTTTGACGCACTGCCCGCCGGTGCTTTTGCACTGGTCAATGCCGATGACAAGGTGGGCGAGGTGATGCTGCAGAATACCGCAGCCAGCAAGTACCGTTACTCGCTGCGTTCCATCGCCGACTTCAAGGGCCGCATCGTGGAATCGCGTCTTGACGGCACCACGCTGGAGCTCAACGGCAATCAGGTGGAAGTGCTGTTCACGGGTCGTTTCAACGCCTATAACCTGCTGTCGGTCTATGGCGCATCGCTGCTGCTGGGCTTCGACCCGCAGGAGGTGCTCGTCAAGATGAGCCTGCTCGAACCCGTTGCCGGCCGCTTCCAGACGCTGCGCTCACCGCGAGGCTATACCGCCATCGTGGACTATGCCCACACGCCCGACGCCTTGGTCAATGTGCTCGACACCATCCGCGAGGTGGTGGGTGCCGACGGCAAGGTAATCACCGTGTGCGGCTGTGGTGGCGACCGTGACTCGGGCAAGCGCCCCATCATGGCACGCGAGGCTGCGGTGCGCAGCGACCGTGTGGTGCTCACCAGCGACAACCCCCGTAGCGAGGATCCCGATGAGATCTTGCGCCAGATGGAGGTGGGCGTCCCTGAGGATGCTCGCCCCAATGTGTTGACCATCACCGACCGCCGCCAGGGCATCCGCACGGCTTGCCAGCTGGCACAGGCCGGGGATGTGGTGCTCATCGCCGGTAAGGGCCATGAGGACTACCAGGAGATTAAAGGCGTCAAGCACCACTTCGATGACCGCGAGCAGGTGCTTGAGGTGTTCGCCGGTGAGAAACCCGTTAATTGATTATTCACCAACCAAACATAGACTATGTTATATCATCTTTTCCATTACCTGCAACAGTATGACGTGAGTGGTGCCCGCCTGTTCGAGTACATCACTTTCAGGTCGGGATTTGCCTTCATCCTGTCGTTGTTTATCGGCATCGTCATCGGTCGCCGCATCATCTTCAAGCTCAAGAGCCGCCAGATGTGCGACAAGGAACGCGAGGAGAAGCTCGGCGGCAACTCAGCCAAGCAAGGCACCCCCACGATGGGCGGTATCATAATCATTATCTCGATTCTGGTACCCTGTCTGTTGCTGGGTAAACTCAACAACGTGTACATGTTGCTCATGATCGTGTCCACCCTGTGGTGCGGCGCTCTGGGCTTTGCCGACGACTACATCAAGGTCTTCCACCACAACAAGCAGGGTCTGAAAGGCAAGTTCAAGATTGTGGGCCAGGTGGGTCTGGGACTCATCGTGGGCTTGACCATGTATCTGAGCCCCGCCATCGTGATGAACGAGAACGTGCATGTGACCAACCGTAACGAGACTCCCGAACTGGTCGAGATTCACAAGTCTCAGGCCGTGAAGGCTACCAAGACCACGCTGCCGTTTGTCAAGAACCACAACTTCGACTACGCCTATTTCACCAAGTGGATGGGCAAGCACAAGCAGTTGGGCGGTTGGATACTCTTCATTCTGGTGACCATCTTTGTCATCACCGCAGTGAGCAACGGCGCCAACCTGACCGACGGTGTGGACGGACTGGCAACGGGAACATCGGCTATCATAGGTGTCGCGCTAGCCATCATGTGCTATCTGGGAGGTAACGTCATCTATTCATCCTACCTGAATATCATGTACATCCCCGATAGCAGCGAATTGGTAGTGTATGCGGCAGCCTTTATCGGTGCGACCATCGGATTCCTGTGGTACAATTCCTATCCGGCCCAAGTCTTCATGGGCGACACGGGTAGCCTGTGCTTGGGTGGCATCATCGCGGTGTTTGCTGTGCTTATCCGCAAGGAGTGGCTCATTCCCCTGTTGTGCGGCATCTTCCTCATCGAGGAGCTGTCGGTAATTCTGCAGGTGTGGTATGTGAAACGCCATGGCGCGACTCACCGCCTGTTCAAGATGACGCCGCTGCACCATCATTTCACCATCGACCCGGCAAAGATTACATGGGACTACAAGGTCAAGACGCCCGATCACCGCATCCCCGAGGCTAAGATTGTGATGCGTTTCTTCCTGGTGAGCATCCTGCTGGCCGCATTGACGTTTGTTACCCTGAAAATCAGATAATAAACCCTGACTAACTGACAAAAACATATATGGCAAAACGATTAGTAGTATTAGGCGGAGGCGAGAGCGGCGCGGGTGCCGCAGTGCTTGCCAAAGTGAAAGGCATGGACGTGTGGCTGAGTGATGCCGGCTCCATCGGGCAAACCTATAAGGACTTGCTCGACAAGTATGACATCGCCTGGGAGGAAGGCGGACACACCCCTGAAAAGATCCTCAACGCCGACGAGATAGTGAAGAGCCCGGGCATCCCCGACACAGCACCCATGGTGGCCCAGGCCATTGAGCGCAAGATTCCCATCGTGAGCGAGATTGAATTTGCGGGTCGCTACACCGATGCCAAGATGGTTTGCATCACCGGCAGCAACGGCAAGACAACGACGACCAAACTCACCTATCACATCTTCAAGAAAGCAGGTCTGAACGTGGGCCTTGCAGGTAATGTGGGCCGAAGCCTGGCGCTGCAGGTCGCTACCGAGCATCACGACGTGTACATCATTGAACTGAGCAGTTTCCAACTGGATAACATGTATGAGTTCAAGGCCAATGTGGCCGTGCTGCTTAACATCACGCCCGACCACCTGGACCGCTATGACTATAAGATGGAAAACTATGCCGCCGCCAAGTTCCGCATCACACAGAACCAGACCGGCGACGATTCCTTCATCTTCTGGCACAACGACCCTGTCATCGCTTCGCAGCTGCGCCAACATCACCTCGAGTCTCACCTGTTGAGTTTCACGGCCGATGATGACGCCAGCCAGGCCGCTTGGGTGCATGACGGCGTGCTCAATTTCAATGTGGACGGCGACCGCTGGGACATCGCCCGCGCCGACCTGTCCCTCAAGGGGCTGCACAACGTCTATAACAGCATGGCGGCAGGCCTGTCGGCCCAGGTGTTCGACATCCGCAAGGACGTCATCCGTGAGGCCTTGGCCGACTTTGAGGCCGTTCCCCACCGTTTGGAGTATGTCGATACGGTCGATGGCGTGCGTTACATCAACGATAGCAAGGCGACCAACGTGGACGCGTGCTGGTATGCTCTGGAGAGTGTCAATGAGCCTTGCGTGCTGATTTTGGGCGGCATCGACAAGGGGAATGATTACAGCGAGATTGAGCCCCTGGTCAAGGAAAAGGTAACGGCTATCGTGTGCCTGGGTGTGGACAATGCCAAGCTGCACGACTTCTTTGACGGCAAGGTGCCTGTGGTGACCGATGCCACCAGCATGCCCGAGTGCATGGAAAAGTGCCGCTCGCTCGCTCACGAGGGCCACACCGTGCTGCTGTCGCCCTGCTGTGCCAGCTTTGACCTGTTCAACGGCATGGCCGACCGCGGCAACCAGTTCAAGGAGTGCGTCAAGCAGATGAAAGCCCAACAGTAATCCCACCGTTAATCAGTAGAGTGCGATATGTCTCCTACCGAAAAGACAAAAAAATATACCGAGATTTCCCAGAAGTACGGCGACCCGTGGATCTGGGGCATCTATATCATGCTGCTCATTATCTCGATTATCGAGAGCTACAGCGCATCGAGCCGCGAGATTTCCTCTCAAGGCATCTACATGCCCATCATCAAGCAATGCATCTTTTTGGGCTTGGGTGCGGTGTGCGTTGTGCTGTTGCAGCGTGTGGACTATAACAAGCCCAAATTCCTGTATGCGATGATTCCCGGACTGGCCATCATCACGGTGTTCAGCCTGGTGTATGTGATGTTCTTTGGTGAGGTCATCAATGGTGCGCGCCGTGCGATGACGATTATACCCGGCGTCACGTTGCAGCCGGCCGAGTTGGCCAAGCTGTCGATTGTCACCATGCTGTCCTACATCTTTGCCAAGTCGCAGAAGAACCAGGACATCAGCAACAACGGCTTGATTGCCGCCGCCTTTGTGGTCGCCCTGTATGGCGGTCTGATGATCAGGAGCGGCTTGACCAACACGCTGCTGCTGATTGCCATCAGCGGGTCGATGCTGCTCATCGGCGGTGCCAGTTTTAAGAAAATCGGCATCCTGATGCTGTTCTTCGGCATCATGTTCGGCTTCTTTGTCATCATCAAGAGCAGCAACGACAAGAAGGACGAGGTCTTCAAGGCCACGCAACACGAGATGCAGGTCGAGATGCCTGCCGGTGGCGATCCCGCGCTGTCGCATGATGGCACTAGCGAAGTGGCCCGTACGGGCACTTGGAAGAGCCGTCTAAGGGAGTGGTGGTACAGCGACTCGCTGGTATATCGCCCCATCACGGCCAAGAACCAGCAGGAGATGTTCTCGCGCATGGCACAGGCCCATGGCCGCGTCATTGGCCAGGGCATCGGGCAGTCCCGCGAGTGCAGCCGTCTGCCGCTGGCCTTCAGCGACTATATCTATTCAATCATTGTCGAGGAAACCGGGCTGATAGGAGGCGCCTTCGTATTGCTGCTGTACCTGTCCCTGCTGGGACGAGCGGCGATGATTGTGCGGCGCAGCAAACGAGTGCTGCCGTCGCTGCTGGTCATCGGTATGGCGTCGTTCATCACCTTCCAGGCCCTGTTTCACATGGCCATCAACGTGGGTGTGTTCCCCGTGTCGGGCCAGCCCCTGCCGCTCATTTCCAAGGGCGGTACATCGATTCTCGTAATCAGTATAGCCTTTGGCGTGATGCTGAGCGTTAGCCGCACCATCGCCAATTACGGCAACAAGAAAAATAAGGCCGAAGAGACTCCCATTATTGAGGGCCTTGACGCCGAAAACCCAACCGAAATACCTGCTAAAAATGTCTGGAAATAATCAACAACTCAATGTACTGGTGAGCGGTGGAGGTACTGGTGGACACATTTTCCCTGCCTTGTCCATCGCCAATGAGGTGCGTCGTCGCCACCCCGATGCCAAAATCCTGTTTGTCGGCGCCGAGGGACGTATGGAAATGGAAAAAGTGCCCGCTGCGGGTTACAACATCATCGGTCTGCCCGTGAGCGGCTTTGACCGCAAGCACCTGCTGCGCAATGTCAAGGTCTTGGCCCGCTTGTTCAAGAGTATGGGCATGGCGCGCAAGATTCTCAAGGATTTCAAGCCCGACATCGCCATCGGCGTGGGCGGTTATGCCAGTGGCCCCATGCTCAAGGAGGCCCAGAAACAAGGCGTTCCCACGCTCCTGCAGGAGCAGAACTCCTATGCCGGCGTGACCAATAAGCTGTTGGCGGCCAAGGCCGACTGCATCTGTGTCGCCTATGAGGGCATGGAGCGCTTTTTCCCAGCCGACAAGATTGTGCTCACGGGTAATCCCGTGCGCCGCAACCTGCTGGAGTGCGGAGCCACGGCCGAGCAGGCCCGTCAGGCTATGGGCATGGACCCCAACAAGAAGACCATCCTCATTATCGGTGGCAGTTTGGGAGCCCGCACCATCAACAACGCCATTATCGACGGCCTGAGCAAGATAGGCGGCGCCAGTGGCGTGCAAGTCATCTGGCAAACGGGCAAAATCTATGACCAGCAGTGTCGTGAGGCCCTTGATGCGTCAGGTGTGAAGAATGTGGCGCAGATGGCATTCATCAGCAATATGGATATGGCATATCGTGCTGCCGACCTGGTCGTTTCACGTGCCGGTGCCAGCTCGATTTCAGAGTTGCAGTTGCTGGGCAAGGCTGCCATCCTGGTACCGTCGCCCAATGTGGCCGAGGACCATCAGACCAAGAACGCCCTGGCGCTCTCCACACGGGATGCCGCCATCATGGTAACTGATGCCGATGCCGCTTCACAACTCGTTGACACCATGCTCGCCACCGTCGCCGATAGCGAGAAAACGGCAGCCTTGGGCGCGAATGTCCTGCAGATGGCCCTGCGTGATGCCGCCGAGCACATTGTTGATGAGGTGGAAAAGATCATAGAGAAAAAATAAAACTTAACGATTTCAATTAGAGGACGCTATGAAAGAGTTTGATTCACTATATTTCGTGGGAGCTGGCGGCATAGGAATGGCTGCCCTGGAGCGCTATTTCCTGGCTCAGGGCAAACGTGTCGCCGGTTATGACCGCACCCCCAGCGACCTGACTGCCGCCCTGCAGCAGGAAGGCGTACACATTGACTTTGACGAGGATCCTGACCTGATTCCCGATTACTGCCGTGACCCGGAGCGCACGCTGGTGGTTTATACTCCTGCCGTGCCCGATAGCCACAAGGGGTTAACCTATTTTCGCAATGGCGGTTTCGAGGTACTCAAGCGTGCCGCGTTGCTAGGCGTGGTTACTGCTAACAGCAAAGGCCTCTGTTTTGCCGGCACCCACGGCAAGACCACGACGTCGAGTATGGCGGCCCATATCCTGCATGACTCAGGTATTGGCTGCAACGCTTTTCTGGGCGGTGTGCTGCGCAACTACGACAGCAATTTCCTGTTGTCGGCGACCAGCCCTTACTCGGTCATCGAGGCCGATGAATTTGACCGCTCTTTCCACCACCTTCGTCCCTACATCGCCGTGATAACCTCGGCCGAGCCCGACCATCTGGACATCTACGGCACTGCCGAAAATTACTTGGAGAGTTTTGCCCATTTCACCGAACTGATCAAGCCGGGCGGTGCTCTTGTCATCCACAAAGGGCTAGACGTTAAACCTCGTGTTCCTGAGGGTGTTAAGACTTATACCTACAGCCGTGAGGAGGGCGATTTCCACGCCACAAATATCCGCAAAGGAGACGGCGAAATCACCTTTGATTTCGTGACTCCTTGGGAGACGGTGAACGATATCAGCCTGGGTGTTCCTGTCGATATCAATATCGAGAATTCCATCGCCGCGATGGCGGCATGCCGGCTCATTGACGTGCCCGCCGAGGCGATGCGCAAAGCCATGAAATCGTTCATGGGTCCCAAGCGTCGTTTTGAGTTCTGGGTCAAGGAACCGGGCAAGCAGGGTAGGGTGATGATCGACGACTATGCCCACCATCCCGGCGAGCTGAAGGCAAGCATCAAGTCGGTGCGTGATTTGTACCCCGACCGCAGGCTGACGGTTGTCTTCCAACCGCACCTGTACACGCGCACCCGCGATTTCGCTTCGGGCTTTGCCGAGGCATTATCCCTTGCCGATGAGGTAATCCTGTTGCCCATCTATCCCGCCCGCGAGGAACCCATCCCCGGAGTGACCAGTGAAATGATACTGGAACAGGTCACGAGTACAAAAAAATGCATTTACTCGAAAGAAAATTTGATTAAATCAATAGAATTGAGTAATTTTGACGTTTTATTGACAGCGGGTGCCGGCGATATCGCCAATCTGCTGCCACAAATATGCTTTGAATTCAAGAAACAAAAGCGGTGAAACGACTGATACAAAATAGTATCCTTGCTATCCTCGCGATTGCTCTCGTCATCGGAATCCTGTGGGCGAGAAACAAGTCGCGGGGCGAGGTGTGCACCAATGTCGAGGTGCAGGTCGTGAATGCCGACAGCACGTCATTTGTCACGCCCCAGGGTGTGCTCAATGACCTCAAAGGACAAGGCATCAAGGTCGTGGGCAAACACATGGGGGATATCGATGCCTCGGAAATCGAGGAGGCCCTCAGGCTCTCGCCCTACCTGGAGAGTGCCGATATCGTGAAGTGCATGGACGGCAAACTGCTCATCCGCGTGAACCAGCTGGTGCCCGTCTTCCGTGTGTTTGACGGTGAGAGCTCCTACTATGTGAACCGTGCCGGCAAACACATGTCGGCATCCAATTACTATCACAGCGATGTGCCCGTGGTGCAGGGACACTTCAACCGCAAGTACCCCTCCACGCGCCTGCTGCCGCTCATCGACTATGTCGAGGGTGACTCGTTGCTGCACTCACTGGTGACGATGTACATCGTGCGCGACACCAACAACATCATCCTCGTGCCCAATATCAGTGGCCATGTCATCAACATTGGCAACACGTCGGAGCTTGATAACAAGTTTGCAAAGCTCAAACTGTTCTATAAAGAGGTCATGCCCAGGCGTGGCTGGAACACTTTCGACACCATTTCGGTCAAGTGGAACCATCAGGTGGTGGCTACCAGGAGGAGCAAGGCCGTCCAACAGGTTATTGTCGATGCTCCCGATGACGACGAACAGGCTCCCGACATTCAGACCATGACAGTGGGTACTGAAGCCGATGCCAATGCCAAGCGTGAGCAGCAGGAGCAAAGTGCCAAGACCGCTCAGAACGATGTCAAGAAAGAGGACCAAAAGAAGAGTAATTAACACTATAATAAAAATCAAAACAACTAAATATCGCAATCACTTTTATGGAAAAGAACCAGTACATTGTAGCACTTGAAATCGGGAGCTCTAAAATCGTTGGAGCGGTTGCCGAGAAGACGTCGGCAGGATACTTGAGTGTAAAGCATCTGCAAGAGGAGCGCCACCTCAACAGCGTGAGGTATGGCATCGTGCAGAATGTCGAGAATATCAAGAGCAGCGTGAACCGTATCCTGAAGAACCTGGAGGGTATGGTGGACGGACGCATTACTCAGGTCTATATGGGTGTGAGCGGTCGCTCGCTGCACAGCATCCTGAGCGAGGTGAACCGCAGTGTCGATTCAACCGAACCCATTACTATGGAACTCATCGACCGCATCATTCATGATGCTACCAGCACTCCTATCCGCAACCACGACACCGTGGACATCGTTCCCCGTGCTTACTATGTGGACAAGCAGGAGACCCCGAATCCCGTGGGAACCTTTGGCTCATCGATTAAAATCAAGGTTAACCTGATTGTCGCCAAGCCGTCGCTCAAGCTCAACCTGAACCGTGTGATGAATTTTGGCGTTCCCGCCAAGGACTATATCGTTACCCCGCTGGCTGTGGCCGAGCAGATCCTGAGCGAAAGCGACCGTGAACTGGGTTGTATGCTCGTGGACCTGGGTGCAGAGACCACCACGGTGACCATCTACAAGAACAAGGCGCTGATTTATCTGTGTACTCTTCCCTTGGGCGGTCGCAACCTCACACGCGACGTGATGAGCGGTCTGAGTATTCTCGAAGAGACGGCCGAGAACGTCAAGAAGAATATCAACAATCCGCTTGATCCGGGCAGCGTGAGCAATGTGGAAATCGAGAATGTCAAAGCACGTGATGCGGCCAACTACATCAGTGCTCGTACTGGCGAGATCATTGCCAATATTAACCAGCAGCTGGCCGAAGCTGGCCTTTCATCAAATGATATCCAGAGCATTGTCCTGATTGGTGGCGGTTCGCACTTGGGCGGCCTGCAGCAGAAGATGGAAGAGGCCATCAAGGTCAAGGTGCGCAAGGGCCAGAACCCTTACGGGCTCAATATCCTCCATCCCGAAATCAACCGCTTGGAATATATCGAGGTCTTCTCGTTGCTGGCTAAGGCGGCCGAGATGATCGAGCCGGGCGAGACCTGCATCGAACTCAACAAGTTTGTTGACGGCGGTCCCACTTTTGACAACCCGTACCGCCAGCAGCGTGAGGAACCCATTCGGGTTGACCACGGACCAAAGACTGAGAAGACCGTCAAGCCCGAAAAGAATAGGCCGTGGAAGAAACTGGCTGCCAAACTTTCCAGCCTCATGTCTGAGGATGACGTCAACGAGGATGACCAGTAACGCGTGAAGTACCCAATAATTAAAACAAAAATAATAACGACGATATATGAACGAGAATAATATCAACTTCGGTGGGAAGAACCAGGGCTCACGCGAGCCTGGACAGGATATCATGTCCACACTGGACCAGAATTCAGGCTTCCAGGACAAGGAGAAAGCCCGCACCATCATCAAGGTGATGGGCGTGGGCGGTGGCGGTAACAACGCCATCAACCACATGTACATGCAGAATATCGAGGGCGTGTCGTTTGTCGTGCTGAATACCGACCGCCAGCAACTGAACCAGTCACCGGTTCCTAACCGCGTGCTCCTGGGCCCGAACACGACCCATGGCTTGGGTGCGGGTAATGTGCCTGATGTGGCTCGCCGTGCCGCCGAGGAGAGCGAGAACGAAATCGCAGCCCTGTTCGACGATGACACCAAGATGGTGTTCATCACCGCTGGTATGGGTGGCGGTACCGGTACAGGTGCAGCACCCGTTGTGGCACGTATTGCCCACGAGAAGGGCGTGCTCACCATCGGTATTGTGACGATTCCTTTCCTGTTTGAGGGAACCAAGAAGATTCTCAAGGCCATTGCCGGTGCCGACGAGATGGGCAAGTTTGTCGATGCCCTGCTTGTCATCAACAACCAGCGCTTGACCGAAATCTACAAGGACCTTGACTTTACCAATGCTTTCGGCAAGGCCGATGACACGCTGACCATTGCTGCTCGCAGCATCAGTGACCTGATTACTGTCGAGGGTAAGATCAACCTGGACTTCAACGATGTGAACACGACCCTGCGTAATGGTGGTGCAGCCATCATCAGCTCGGGATACGGTGAGGGAGAGCGTCGTGTGACCAAGGCAATCGGTGACGCACTTGAGTCGCCGCTGCTTAAGAACCGTGACGTTTACGGCTCGCAGAAGATTCTGATGAACTTCTACTACAATCCCAATAGCGAGGTGCCCCTGCGAATGGAAGAGATGAACGAGATTCAGGAGTTCATGGCCAACTTTGACCAGGAGGTTGACGTGATCTGGGGTATGGCATTTGATACCACCCTTGAGGACCAAATCAAGGTGACGGTGCTGGCTTCTGGATTCAATGTGTCGCTTGAAGGTGAGGCCTCGCCTTCTTCACCCACACAGTATGCGCCCGCAAAGCGTGAGCCCGTTGTTCCAGAGCCTGGAATGGCTGCTACCAAGCGACTTGAGGACGAGTATGGTGTACAGGCTATTACCGACTTGACCCTCAAGCAGAACAGCGCCCGATATTTCGTTCTGACTCCAGATCAGATGGACGATGACGATGTCATCGACATGGTGGAGAAGACGACGACCTACGGTCGCAAGCCTGACTTCCGCAACCAGATCAAGGAGCGCCAGCAGGCTGCCAGCAACGAGCGCCCCGTCGAGGTGCCCAAGGCAACCAAGCGTGCCAACACCGGCGACTCGCAGACGATCGACTTTGGCGAAAATTGAAAAACAGACAACTGAAAAAGATAACTGAAAACAGAAGAATGCTGACATTACAACTTATTAACCAGGACCCCGAAGAGGTGATTCGTCGCCTTGCCGTCAAGCAGTTTGACGGTCGCGAGCCCATCATGCGCATCGTGGATCTGGATAAGCAGCGCCGTGCACTGCAGAAACAACGCGACGACAACGCCGCTGTGCTCAATAAGATGGCCGCTCAGATCGGTGCCCTTATGAAACAGGGCAACCGTGAGGAGGCCGAGAACGTCAAGTCTCAAGTGGCAGCCTTGAAGACGGCTAACAAGGAGATTGACGACAACCTGACGGCCGCTCAGGACGAGATTACCGAGATTTTGCTGAGTGTGCCCAACGTGCCTTACAGCGGTGTGCCCGAGGGCCGCACTGCCGAGGACAATGTGGTCGAGAAGACCGGCGGCAAGATGCCTGAACTGCCCGAGGATGCTCTGCCTCACTGGGATCTGGCCAGGAAATACAACCTCATCGACTTTGACCTGGGTGTGAAAATCACGGGCGCTGGATTTCCCGTTTATGTGGGCAAGGGTGCCCGCCTGCAGCGTGCGTTGATCCAGTTCTTCCTCGACGAGGCCGGCAAGGCCGGTTATCTCGAGATCGAACCGCCGCTGGTAGTGAACGAAGCATCGGGCTTGGGAACGGGTCAGCTGCCCGATAAGGAGGGCCAGATGTACCATTGCCAGGTCGATAACTTCTACCTCATCCCCACTGCCGAGGTGCCTGTGACCAATATGTATCGTGACGTCATCATCCCGCAGGACGAACTGCCCAAGAAGAATTGTGCCTACTCGGCTTGTTTCCGCCGTGAGGCTGGCTCCTACGGCAAGGACGTGCGCGGCCTGAACCGTCTGCACCAGTTCGACAAGGTGGAGATTGTGCGCATTGAGAAGCCCGAGGACTCCTATGCCGCCCTCGAGGAGATGAAGGACCACGTACAGGGTCTGCTCGAGAAGCTCGAGCTGCCGTGGCACATCCTGCGCCTGTGCGGTGGCGACATGAGCTTCACCAGCGCCATCACCTTCGACTTTGAGGTGTGGTCGGCAGCGCAGCAGCGTTGGCTCGAGGTGAGCAGCGTGTCCAATTTCGAGACCTATCAGGCCAACCGCCTGAAGTGCCGCTACCGTGGCGACGACAAGAAGACCCACCTGTGCCACACCCTGAACGGCTCGGCACTGGCTCTTCCGCGCATCGTTGCGGCCTTGCTTGAGAACAACCAGACGCCTCAGGGCATCCGCATTCCTGCCGCCCTGCAGCGCTACACCGGTTTTGACATCATCGACTGACGATAGAAACCAACTACGAATTACGCGAATTAAACTAAAAATCCTAGTAATAGATAATTAGTTTAATTTGTGTAATTCGTGGTTTTGATAGAGAGGAAATGAAGCGACTGGCCTGGCTCGATTACATCAAGTTCATCGCAATGACGCTGGTGGTGGTGTACCACACGCCGCCACGCTATGATAATGCCCATGAGGCGGCCCTGTTCAACATGGGCGCTCCGGTGTTCTTCTTTGCCGCGGGCTATCTGTTTAATATCGCTAAGCAGAAGAATTTCTTTGCCTTCTTGAGTCATCGCGCCCGCCAAATTCTGGTGCCCTACACCACATTCTTTATCATTTTTTATGCTTTGTGGCTCTTGGTGGGCCGCCGCATGGCTGGCCCCGAGGAACAAGCCATCGATGTGCTCACGCCCCTGTGGCAGTTTGTTCAGGGCACACCCGATGTCGTGTTGGGCCCGTTCTGGTTCCTGGCTGCCTTGTTCACGATGCAGGTGATCTATTACCCGATAAAACGGTATTTGTCGGGCTATTGGCCGTTGGTCGTGGCCCTGTTGCTGAGCGTGGGACTGCTCGTCATGCCTGATGTGCCCTGGTTCCGCTATTGGAACCTTGACAAGGCTTTCCTGTATATGCCCATCTATGCCTTTGGCAACTGCTGTCGTCCGTTGATCGATAAGTTTGATTTCTCCACACCGTCCCGCTCCCTCTTGTGGATAGCGCTGGCAGTGGTGGGGCTGGGCTTTCTCATCTTTGCTCCATTGAATATCGACCGTGAAGTGGCCTATGTCTTGGCACCCGAGGCCGTCATTCTGGTGCTGCCGCTGTACACGGCAGTGTGCAAGTGGCTGGAAGCACGGTATGGCACCAACCGTTTGGCGCAGACCGTTGCCGTCACGGGCATTACCTACCTGGCCTTGCAGAACTATCTCATCGGCGTGATCAAGCTTGTCGCCGCCAAGTTACTGGGACCCGCAATCCTCGATGACAACATCCTCTTCAAGGTCGTCATCGCTCTCGTTGTCATGGCAGTGCTTTATCCTCTGGCCTTGTTTGTTGAGCGTTACCTGCCATTCCTGCTCGGCAAAAGCTACAAGAGGGCGGTCAAGCAATAAACTTGACGGCAAACGAGCAAATCACAACTATTTTTACTACCTTTGCGCTTTGAAATAAAAACGACATCATAATAGGATATAATAATGAATGTACTTGAATTAAGCGAACAAGAGATTATTCGCCGCAACAGTTTGGAAACGCTCAAGGGAATGGGTATCAATCCCTATCCTGCCGCTGAGTATGTGGTGAATGCCTATAGTGACGAGATTGTGGCTAACTTCACCGATGATGCTGAACCGCGTCAAGTGAGCATAGCCGGACGTATGATGAACCGCCGCATCATGGGCAAGGCATCCTTCTTTGAGTTGCAGGATTCGCGTGGCCGCATCCAGGTGTATGTGAGCCGTGACGACCTGTGCCCTGGCGAGGACAAGGAACTGTATAACACCGTGTTCAAGAAGTTGCTCGACATGGGTGACTTTGTGGGCGTGCAGGGCTACGTTTTCCGTACCCAGACGGGTGAAATCAGTGTCCATGCCCAGTCGCTAAAGCTGTTGAGCAAGTCATTGAAACCGCTTCCTGTTGTCAAGGAGAAGGACGGTGTGACCTATGACGCGTTTGAGGATCCCGAGATGCGTTACCGCCAGCGCTATGTCGATCTGGTGGTCAACAAGGGCGTGAAGGATACATTCTTGAAACGTGCTCTGGTCGTGAAGACCATGCGTCAGGTGCTTGACGACGCAGGTTATACCGAGGTCGAGACGCCAACCCTGCAAGCCATCGCCGGTGGTGCAACGGCCCGTCCCTTCATCACCCATTTCAACGCATTGAATATCCAGATGTATATGCGCATCGCCACCGAGCTCTACCTCAAGCGCCTGATTGTGGGCGGTTTCGAGGGCGTGTACGAGATTGGTAAGAACTTCCGCAACGAGGGTATGGACCGCAACCATAACCCCGAGTTCACCTGCATGGAACTGTATGTTCAGTACAAGGACTATAACTGGATGATGTCGTTCACCGAGAAGTTGCTGGAGACCATCTGCATTGCCGTCAACGGCAAACCCGAGACTGAAATCGACGGCCAGGTCATCAGCTTCAAGGCTCCTTATCGTCGCCTGCCCATCCTTGACGCCATCAAGGAGAAGACAGGCTACGACCTGGAAGGCAAGAGTGAGGACGAAATCCGCGAGGTGTGCCATAAGCTCAATCTTGAGATTGACGACACTATGGGCAAGGGCAAACTGATTGACGAAATCTTCGGCGAGTTCTGTGAGGGTACATTCATCCAGCCCACTTTCATCATTGACTATCCTGTCGAAATGTCGCCGCTCACCAAGATGCACCGCACCAAACCCGGCCTGACCGAGCGCTTTGAGCTGATGATTAATGGTAAAGAGGTTGCCAACGCCTATAGTGAGTTGAACGACCCCATCGACCAGGAAGAACGTTTCATGGAGCAGATGCGCCTCGCCGACAAGGGCGATGACGAAGCCATGGTTATTGACCGCGACTTCCTGCGTGCTCTCCAGTACGGTATGCCTCCCACGAGTGGTATCGGCATCGGTATTGACCGTCTGGTGATGCTCATGACAGGCAATAGCTACATTCAGGATGTGCTGCTGTTCCCGCAGATGCGTCCCGAGAAGGTGCCTGCCCGTGACAAGGTCGAGGCATTCACGGCACTGGGTATTCCCGAAGAGTGGGTGGCTCCCATCCAGAAGGCTGGCTTCCTGACTGTTGCCGCCCTGGGTGCTCTGGAGAAGCCCGGCAAGCTCTTCCAGGACCTGCTGGACATCAATAAGAAGTATAAACTGGGCTATAAGGTTCCCGTTGTTGACGAGGTCAAGAAATGGGTCGAAGCAGCCGCTGCAGCCCAGGAATAAAGGCATGAATCATGCTTTGGGAATTTGCAATTTTTAAGAAAAAATTTTGCATCATATTGAGATGAAAATGGCGCTATTCCCGTTATTATTTTATAACTTTGGCATTTGATTCAGTGGGTTTTGTGTTTTGAGTGCACACATCTTGCTGATTATCACTATGTTATAAATAATGAATATAATATTAAACTTAAGTGATATGTTAAAAAAACATCTTCTTTTTGTGTTGCTATTGGTAATGGTTGCAGCCACAGCCAGTGCAGGCACATGGAAAATTCACAACTATTATGTTGCCAAAAAGATTCAGAATGTCTTTGACACGGGCGACAGGATCTACTATCTGAACAGTTACCGTTTGTTCCAGTTCGATAAGACCACCTGTCAAACAATTTCACTGAGTAGGCAGAATGTCCTTTCTGATGACCGCATCAGGCAGATTTACTATGATTGGGAGAACAAATTGCTCTTTGTGGCTTACTATACTTCCAATATCGATGTCATCGATGCTGACGGCAATGTGACCAATATCAGCGGAATCAAGGATATAGTTGTGCCGGTTCACAACTACACACTTGACACGTCAAATGGCTATGGTGCGTTGGCGAGCTACTCAAGTAAACTCATCAACGACATTAACTTTGCCAATGGAAAGGCATATGTAGCTATCGGTTATGGTTATGTGGTTATTGATGAGTCAACCCTGAAGATTGTTAAGAGCTATGACCTGGGCATGAACATTGCGATTAACTCGGTTGCTGTCATTGGCAATACGATGCTGATTATGTCTAATGGTTACATTTACTATGGTGAGCCTGATGTGGATGATCCCATTCACACTTACGCTAAGAAGAGTGGCTCTTTCACTGATGCGCGTTTGTATCCAATTGACGACCATCAGGTGTTTGTGATGCAGTCTTCACTGTATCGCTATGACTTCTCGGGCGAGTCACCCACTTCAACAAAATTGCTTGATTACAAGGCAACAAATATTCAGAAGACACCTGACGGTTTTATTGCCAACTTTGAGGGTCAAAAGTACTGTTACTCCATCAATGCAAGTGCAACCACTGCTACCAAGTTGTTCTCAGTCGAGAGTTTTGCCACCTCTAACCCTCTGGGTGATGGCACTATGTGGGTCAATGATGCCAATGGTCTGCATATCAATGGCTCTTCAACCAATTATATGTTGAACTCATTGACGACCGATGTTCCCTACTGGCTGCACTATAATGGCACTATGAACAAGCTCTATGTTGCGAATTCTGCGCCTAATGCAATCAGCACAAGTAGTCAAACAACAGCCAACGTTATCAACACTTATGACGGTGTGACATGGGCGAATGCAACGGCTTATACTGCTGCAGGTTCAGGATATGAATTCGCTTTCAGTCCCGTTGATCCGACTATGTATTTCCGTGCTAGTTGGAACAAGGGTCTTCACAAGGTGGTGAATGATGTTCTACAGACCACTTATACCAAGAATAATGCCCTTATCGGCACCTATAAGGCTCATCCTGCATTTGATAATTATGGTAATTTGTGGGTTGTCAGTTCTTTTGGTAACAATGCTTGCCCAGTAGCGGTTCTTCCCAAGGATAAGGTCGCAAAGACGACTGCTAGCAAGTCTGACTGGTTCCAGCCTAGTGGCCTTCTGGCCTTGACTACCGGAAGTATGCAGCGTTCGCGCTTCCTGGTTGCCTCCAAGAATAATTATAAGATTTATAATGATGGAGACTATCCTAAGCCCGCTCAAGGTACGGGATATTTCATGTGTTGGGATAACGGCAGTGAAGATGTTAGTGTAGATAACTATCGATTCTCCAAATTCTCTTCCTTTATCGACCAGACTGGTCAGAAGGTAGTATGGAATTACCTCACTCGAATGACAGAAGACAAGGATGGTATGATTTGGGTCGGTCATACGTTGGGTGTTTTCCTCTTTGATCCTGACGTGGTATTTGACGAGCAGCCCAGGGCTGTCCGCCCGCTGGTGACCAAGTCTGTTGAGGGTACTGGACTGTTGTGTGAGGGTTATGCCGTTTATGATATTGGCGTTGACCGATACAACAACAAATGGCTTGCTACCAACGATGGTGTTTACTTTGTATCGCCCGATGGCTCTGAGCTGTATGCTCATTACACAACTTCCAACAGTGACGTGCCTAGTAACGAGGTTTACAGCATTGAGTGCGACACCATTAATGACCGAGTATATATTGCTACCGATAACGGTTTTGCTGAGTATATCTCTGTTGGTGATGCATCGTCAATCAATTTTGATAATGTATATGCTTTCCCCAATCCGGTTGAGCCCGACTTCACAGGAATGGTAAAAATTGTCAACCTGATGGAGAATTCCTACGTGACGATTACCGACCGCAATGGTTTGGTAGTTGGACAACTGGGTCCCGTGGTCGGTAGTGCATTGTGGGATGCCTGCGGCGAGGATGGTGAGCGTCTTCCTACAGGAGTGTATAATATATATTGTGCGCAGGGTGGACAACCAGTAACTACAGGTACACCTCATGCCACAATCATGATTATAAAGTAATCACTAACTGTTAGCTTCTAGCTGTTAGCACTTAGCTTTTAGCTGTTAGCATTTAGTCTTTTGCTATTAGCTGGTGGCGGATGCCTCCAAATGCTAAAAGCTAGTGGCTAAAAGCTAACAGCTAATTTTAATCTTGAAATGCTTTTTAACTCGTTCACTTTCATGATATTTTTGCCAGTGGTGTTTTTACTCTACTGGTTCGCTTTCAAGCGGTTGAGATGGCAGAATTTGCTCATCTTGGTGGCGAGTTATGTCTTTTATGGCTGGTGGGACTGGCGTTTCCTCATCCTCATCGTCATCACCTCGTTGAGCAGTTTTGCCAGTGGCTTGCTTATCAAGCATTTTGAGGGCCAGCGAAGCTTTCAGAAGGTAGTCAGTGCTGTCAATATCGTTCTCAACCTTGGCATCCTGGCGGCCTTCAAATATTATAACTTCTTTGTGGACAGCCTGGGGGCTTTGCTGTCGCTGGTGGGGGTTGCAATAGATTGGCCTACAGCCAACATCATTCTTCCTGTAGGTATCTCGTTCTATACATTCCAGGCACTCAGTTACTCCATTGATGTATATACCCGTAAAATAGAGCCCACTCGGGACATTATAGCCTTTTTCTCGTTTATTAGTTTCTTCCCCCAATTGGTGGCAGGTCCTATTGAACGTGCGACTAACCTGCTGCCCCAGATGCTTAAGGAGCGCAATTTTGACTATTGCAAGGCTGTTGACGGCTTGCGTCAGATGCTTTGGGGATTCTTTAAGAAGCTCATCATTGCTGATGGTTGTGCCGAAGTGGTCAATAATATGTGGGATACACTGGATGCGATGCCAGGGTTGAACCTGTTTGTCTGCTCATTGTTGTTTACCTTCCAGATTTATGCCGACTTCTCGGGTTACAGTGACATCGCTATCGGTTGCGCCAAATTGTTTGGATTCAGGTTAACAACCAACTTCAAGGTGCCTTATTTCTCGCGCAACGTGCGGGAATTCTGGCGTCGTTGGCACATTACTTTGATGGGATGGTTCACCCAATATGTCTATTTCCCATTGGGTGGTAGCCGTTGCTCACGTGCCCGCACTATCATGAACACGATAATAGTGTTTGCACTATCTGGTCTTTGGCATGGCGCTGACTGGACGTTTGTCCTGTGGGGTCTGTATCATGCATTGCTTTTCATCCCACTCATTCTGCTGAATTCACGTCGTTATAAAGATACCGTCGCCCATGGTCGGTTGCTGCCCTCGTTAGGGGAGTTCACTTCGATGCTGGTGACGTTCCTGCTCATCAATTTCGGTTGGATACTTTTCCGTGCTCCGGATTTTGCCGGTTTCTGTGACTTCACTTCTCGCCTTTTCTCCTCGTCGCTGTTCAACTGGCATGGCTTGAACATGAAGATGGCCACCATGTTGATGTGGTGTGCCGGCTTGTTGCTCGTCGAGTGGTTTCAGCGTGAACGTGAACATGTGCTTCAACTCGATGGCTACCGCCTGTTCTCGCTCCAGTGGACACGCTTGGCATTGTATGCGCTCATTGTGTTCCTTATCTTCTATTTCGCTGGTCAGGTACAAACATTCATTTATTTCCAGTTCTGAGCCATGAGGAAGTTCCTGATTAAAATATCATACACGGTATTGCCTGTTTGGCTGTTTTTTGTGTCATTGGCCGTTTACTTGTGGGCTACAGGCGACAATACAGGCGACCTTATGCGTCTTGCGCTCATCAAGGGCGGACCCGAGTACCGAGATTCTATTTGCCTTAATCTGTTGCCTCGGGTGTATTATGAGAGCGTGGACAACGACAGTGTGATGCGTGCTTCAACGCGAGACGTCCTGGTCATTGGCGATTCGTTCTCGCATGGCGGTGGAGTGGGCAAAGAGGGGGATTATGTCAATTATCTCGCCCATGACAGTGAGCGCCATGTTACTGTTTATACCCCGCTGGATCCCACATTGTCTAGTCCCATGCAGATAGCTTATGACCTGCTTAAATTGGGGGGCGTTGATTCAACATGTATTAAGAACCTTGTTGTACAGGAGGTAGAGCGCTATGTTGTTGGTCGTCATATCGAATTCACGACTCAACACACGTCATTAGCGCGCCCAGAGCCCAAAACTGTGCAGAATACGGCTCCTGCAACGCCTAATGCCGAGGCGAGTCCCCTGCTGCGTGTTAAGGATTATATTTTCTATCATTGCTTTGGCGCCAATCCCATCTATGATGAGAAATTGCGTCAGCCGATGTTTGGTGGCGCCCAGCCTGACAGACTCTACTTCTATAATGAGGATGTAAAGTTTGGAATTGATGTTGATGATAAGGCTTTGCAGAAGGTGAAGGATTGCTTTGACGCTGTCATCGATTTGGCTAAAGAACGCGGGGTGAACCTGGTTATTCTCATAGCATGTGACAAATATGATATGTACCAGGATTTCATTCTCGATAATCCTTATCCCGCCAAAACACTTAACGAGGACATCGCCAAATGGATGGCACCCGAACTCGACCGCTTTGTTATTGCCAAGCAGGTTTTGCATCCTCTTCTCGAACAGGGCGTGAAAGACGTCTATCTATTCAATGACACGCATTGGTCGCCTGCCTCGTCGCGTCTCATTGCTGCCGAGGTGGCAAAGAAACTCAAGTAAAGCCCATGGATTTCAATTCCCCTGAGTTTTATACCCTGGCTTTTGTAATAGCGATGGCATTGGTGGCATTGCTCATGGGAAAGCGTGATAAAAGCCCTGGCAGCACCCATATCGTGCAACTGGCTACTACCTTGGATGGAGATAATGAAGAAGACGATGTGCTCACCTTGCAGCACGTGGGCAATGGTCGTGTACTCATCAGGCGTGAAGGTTTCTCACTAGCACCTGAGGAAACGGTGAACCTTGTGTTTACAATTCATGATGACGAGTGCCTTGTTGTGGAGAAAAAAGGCATTAAGCGCCGTGGTGCCATCGGTGACCCGGCTCGGGGTGAGGTCACTGTCAAGTTTTTGCGTCCTCTCAAGTATCGGATTCGCTATGAGAGCCAGTTGACGAGTACTTGGGCAACGTTTACATTTGACGCTTCTTCGCCAGACCTCAAGCGGGTGACCCTCAAGTTTTGACGGATGTTTAAAGTCTGTAGCCCCTCACACAATTTAAGGGGCTATCTTTACGTTATATAGTTACATTTATTGAATCCGCTAGAATGACTATGAAAAAGATATTTTTGATGTTAGTGACGCTGGTGGCGTTGTGTGCCAGTGCCCAGAATGCCGTCGGTGATTGGATTATCCATACCTCGTTTGTGGGCAATCAGGTGACCAGTGTTGCCGAGGGCCACGAGTGGGTATATTACCTCTCGGGCAGTAATCTGTTCCGTTTGGACAAGTCCACTCTGGAGAACGAGGCGATGACTATCTCAGGCGACTTGAGTGACATGGGCATTGCTAACATTTACTATAACAGTGACAAGGATTACCTTGTGGTCGTTTACGTGAACTCCAACATTGACGTGATTAGCAGCAACGGCTCGGTAGTGAACATGCCTGAAATAAAAAACGCTGTAATGACCTCGAGCAAGGCTATCAATGATGTGACATTTGCCCCTGGGTTGATGTACCTGGCCACAGACTTTGGCTATGTCGTGATTGATGACAGCAAGATGGTGGTCAAGGAATCACATCTTTATGGCGAAAAACTGTCATCGGTGGCCCAAGTTGGAAACTTGCTGCTGTTGACTACTGAGGATGCAGTCTATTATGGTAAGGTCGGCAAGTACTATGAGCAGTTGGAGTCATTCAATGTGGCTAATATCAACGACAAAAACGGCAAGATTCGCCCCATCAATGATGAGGCCTTCTTCAATATTACGGGTTGGACTTTCAGGTGCAAAATAACGCCTCGAGGCAACGATGAGGTTGATTTTGACTCGAAAACCCTGTACGAAAATAAGGCAACTATAGTGCAGAAGACAAAAGGCGGCTTTCTCTTGAGCATCCCGTCGATTGAAGAAGCTGTCAAGGTCAATGAAGCGGGTTCTGAACTTCAGATTTTCGATACTTCTGGTGAAGTGTGCAGCGCTAATCCTGAGGGTGATGGCACGCCCTGGGCTGTTGGAGCCAAAGGCTTGCATCAACTTGGTAGTGAGAATTACTTTTTCCCCAACGCCTTGTCGTTTGCTCAGCCGTTCTGGATGACTTATAACAAGGACCGTGATAAACTCTATGTTTCCAGTCCTACTGCCAACGCGTTTTTCAGGACAGCGTTGCCGTCTTATGTCAATAACTATGACGGCATTGCATGGAAAAATGTCACACCGGCCAAAGCGCCCAGCACCGGTACCTATTGGATTGAATTCCTGCCCAGTGACCCTGACACATATCTTATTGCCGGTTGGACTACAGGTCTGCATCGGGTCGTCAACGATGAAATTGTGCTGACCTATGATGAGTCGAACAGTCCGATGAAGGCTCGAAGCACTGTTCTGCATCCCATTACCACTATTGACCGCAACGGTAACTTGTGGGTAGTGCAAACCTACGAGAACCCGACCCAACCCGTGATGGTTCTCCCTGCCGCAAAGCTGAAACAAAGTGCTGTTACTGCCGACGACTGGTCGCTGCCCATCGTCGATGGTCTCAATACGGGAAAGTCACAACGCTGTATCCTGATTTCTACCAAGCGTGGAAACCATGATATCAAGTTGTTTACCGATGGCGACTTCCAGTCGGGAGTTACCGCATGGAACAGTTCGGGTGAAGTGACTGGCCGTCCTCAGCAGGCATATTTCAATAGTTTCATCGATCAGGACGGACTAGTGTACTCTTGGACCTATATCATGTGCATGACCGAGGACTTGAACGGCGTCGTGTGGTTAGGCAGTACCGAGGGCGTTATCTCGTTCAATCCCGTGCAGATGTTCTCGGGGGATTTCAGGGTGAACCACATCAAAGTGCCCCGCAACGATGGCACGGGCATGGCAGATTACCTGATGAGCGGTATCCAAGTCAATGACATCGCTATTGATGGCGCAAACCGCAAGTGGATTGCCACACAGACGTCGGGAGTATTCCTCGTGAGCGCCGATGGTACTCAGATTATCAAGAAGTTCAACACGACCAACAGCCCTCTGGCATCCAATACGGTTTACAAGGTGTGCTGTAACCCCAATAATAACTCGGTATATATGACCACGCCCACTGGTGTGTATGAGTACTTCAGTGATTCCAGTCCCGCCGAGAGCAGCTATAGTAACATCTATGCCTATCCCAACCCTGTGCGGCCGGAATATGGCGGCAATGTGACCATTACAGGTATGATGGACAATTCGCTGGTTAAGATTGCCGACGCCAGTGGTAATGTCATCCGCCAACTCAAATCGACTGGTGGTATGACAACTTGGGACTGCTGTGACGAACGTGGAGAGCCCGCCAAAACCGGTGTTTATTTTGTCATCTGCTCCCGCGCTAATGGAGGCAGCGAGTCTGTGGTTACCAAGATAGCTGTAATCAGGTAGTTGAATGTCTTTTCACTGATTTGTAAAAGCTTGATGTTATGAGAAAAACCACATTTTCTTCTCTTTTTGTGTTGATGATGATGGTGTTGCTGTCATCGTGCGGTTCCACTAACAGCTTGACCAAAGCGGAGCGAGAGGCAGCAATGGCACAGCAGGTGCAGGATGCCCTTGACGCTCGTCATTATACCATAGCAGTAGATTGGATGAAACCTTTGGGCGGTGTGCCGCGTCAAGTGAATTCCGACTATGAATTGAAGGTGAATGGTGAAGAACTGGATTGTTACCTGCCTTACATTGGTAGGGCTTACCGCTTGCCTTATGGCGGCGGTAAAGGTTTGAATTTCAAGGCTCAAATCCAGAACTATTCCATTCAGCAACTGACGAGCAATCGTTCCCAAATCGAGTTTACCGTTAGGAATGACGAGGACGTTTATCGCTTCCGCATTGACGTGTTCGACAACGGTAAATCCATTATCGACATCATGGCACAGGACCGTGACGCCATCTCATTTGACGGCGAGATGGTGTTTTAACACAATTTGACTCTTTAAGGGCGTTCTGTGCCCTTGTCTGGAAATCTTAGACGATGACCACATCCACGCGGCTGACGGTAGTATTACCTTGGTCGCGTGTTACTTGAATCTGGGTGGTTACACTTTTCTTGAGGGCCTCGACATGGCTGATGATGCCGATGCGTCTTCCACCTATCTCATACAGGCGGTTGAGTGTCTCCATCACTTTTTCTAGATAGTCATCACTTAATGACCCGAAGCCTTCATCGATAAATAGCGTGTCCACGCTGAATATTCTGCCTGATGTACTCGATAATGCCAGCGCCAAGGCAAGCGATACCATAAAACTCTCGCCACCCGAGAGGGTGTTGACCGATGTAAGGTCACCTTGCAGTTGGTCTCGTGCTAGAATGACGAGTGAGCCTGGATTGGCTTCGAGTTCATATCGGTTGTTGAATTGCCTCAGGTAACCATTGGCCGTGTTGAGCAGTTCTCCAAGGAGGTAACTCTGGGCAATCCTGAGGAAGTTCTTTCCTTTATCATCACCCAGGTCGTTGCTCAGTTCGTCCCACTGCTCGAAGACTGCTTTGGCCTTCTCTTTCGCTTCGTTTTTCTCACCGACTCTCTTCTGCTTCTCTTCATCGGTCTTGATGTCCGCTTTGAGTTCGGCAATCAGGTCGGTGAGTTCTTGGTGCCTGCTTTGGCTCGTCTGAATGATATTGTCCAGAATCTCGCGGTTATCCTCGGCAAAATCGGGTCTGCAGGCAACAATATCCTGATGACGCTTGTTGAGAGAAACGATTTCGCCTTCCATGCGAGTGATGGCGTTTTTCAGGCCCTCGATGGCTTGCCTGATGGTGTCAATCTCACTTTGCTGGTGCTGGCCGAGCAGCGTCAGGCGTTCGACGGTCATGGCAGGATTCTCGCTCAAATAGTTGTCGAGGGCGGTTTTGGCTCGTTTGGCGTTTTGCCTCTCGTTGTTGAGGCGGTTGTTCCATTCGATGTTCTTGTTCTCGAACTGTCGCCATAGTTCTTCGAGATTCCTCGGTATCTTGTCACTGATCTTTCCATTGTCCGTTAAGCCCACGATATTTTTCTTGTTGTCACGCATGCCTGGAATGACAGCACGGGTGATGCTGATGTCGCTTTTGAGTTGCTGCGCGAATTCTTCCTTTTGTTGGAACTCAGTGGCTTTGCGCGTCAAATCTTCGATGAAACCGCTGTTTTTGGTCATTTGCTCCTGCCAGTCAGTCATGGTGAACATGCCATCGAGTTGCTGGGTTAATGACTCCACGCGCTTGATGCTGATGCCAATGGCTTCGCGTTGGCTCTTGATGCTCTCATTCACCTTGTTTAATTGCAGTTGGGCGTTTGTATGAGCCTTGGTGAGCAGGTCGAGACGGTCGCGTTCGGCCTTTGTCTTTCTCTGGAGGTCGGTAGCCTGTTCCAGACGGTTCTGAAGTTCGCTCGCACGTTTGTTCAGGTCGTTGATGATGAGGTCTGCTACCGCATTTTCGGCCATTTTATCGATGATTTTGCCACATTTCTCCAGCCTCTGGCTGGTCAATAGCCATTGCTCGTCGCGGGCTGCCTTCTTTGCAGACAATTCCTTTTGGCTCTCGTCAATGCGCTTAGAGACCTGTTCTATGCTACGTTTGGCGGCTATGATTTTTGCCTCGGTATCCTGCAGTTCATTGGTGGCACGGTCGAGCTTGTTTCTCAACTCGTCGAGTTCGTTTTTCCCTTTGGGAGGTTTTAATTCTTGGATGATATTACCGCACACGGGGCAGGTTTCGCCCTGGTGCAGCGACTTGTGGGCTTGCTGAAGCAGGTTGTTCCAGTCGGTTTCTCGTTCTACTGCTTTGCTGGCTTCTTCTTTACGTGCGCGTTGCTCCTCAACCACCGCCAGCCATTTCTCAAGTTCCTGTTGCGTGTTTTCTCGTTCGGTAGTGAATCCGTTGCATGTCGCTGCTGTTTGAACAACGGCGTCGTTGGCTGCCTTGAATTGGGTGAGCGCCAGGGTCGCTTCGTTGATGGCGTTCATCTCGCGGTTGATGCCTTCTACGTCCATTTTCTCATAGTCGGCCTCGAGTTGCTTGACGTGCTTGTCCTGTTGCTCCTGGGCTTCAAAGGTCTGCTTCACGTCGGCTTCGACCTGTGGCTTGCGCTTCTCTTCCTGTTGCAGGGCTATAGTGAATGCCGAAGTGTTATTCTGTTCATCCTTGCGTTGCTTCAGCAGCGACTGGATACCCTTAATGGACTTGTACATATCGCTGTTGGGCGCTTCTTGCTTGAGGAAAATCTCGATTTCATCGAGCTTTTTCAGATCTGTAGCAAGATGCTCTTCTTTGGCGCGCAGTGCCGCACACAGGTCGTCAAACTCTTCCTGCATGGCGGGAACCTGTTCTTGCAGTAACTGCATCTGCTGTTCGGCTCGCTGGATTTCCTTCTGTTCACGTCGGGGCTCGCTGGTGGCATCCCAGTCGCTGACCAGTTGTTGTTTCTCGCGTTGTGCAGGCTCGTTGGCCGATACCAGCTTTTGAGCCAGTTCTTGTTTCTTTTGAGCGAGTTCCTGTTCGTTTTTTGCTTTATCGTCAATCCATTGAGCCATTTTCATTGCTCCGTCCCGCTGCTTGCCCGTCTCGGCTTGTTCTTGCGAGAGTTTTGCTATTTTTTCGGCGATTTCTGCCTTTTGCACATCGGTTAGCAGCGTGATGTTTTTCAATTCTTCCACGAGTGCCTTGTATTCTCTTTCCTTGTCACGGCGCACGTCGAAGATTTTGGCACCTATCTTTTCATATATCTCGGTGCCGGTGATGTTTTTGAGCAGTTTGGACTTCTCGTCCTCTTTACTGTTGAGGAATTCGGCAAATTTGCCTTGGGGGAGTACCACGGTGCGAAAGAACTGATCCATATCCAGCCCGATGAGTTCGGTGATATGGTCATTGATATCGCTGGAGTTGCGCAAGTGGACTACAGGTGTGATACCGTCTTCGGTTGATAGTTCGCGGGTAACGGGCTTCATTGTCCCGTCAACGAGGTTGCGGGCACGATGCACCTCCCATCTGGCAATATATGGAATGCTATTGTTGTCTTCAAAGGTGAGCGTGATTTCGGCCTTACCGGTACCTCGACGTAGCAACTGCCTGGGGTCTTTGGTTTGAATCTGGTCACTCTCGTTGTCTTCGGCACGATTGCGGGCGTATTTGGCACCGATGGCGGCTTTCAGGCGAGGTGTGTTGTTGAAAAGCACCAGGCATAGGCAGTCGATAATGGTCGATTTGCCTGAGCCTGTTTCACCGGTAATCAGGAAAAGTCGCTCGTCGCAGAGGGGCGCTGCATCAAAGTCGATTTCGGCGTGCTCAATCGATGCAATATTGTGGATGGTGAGTTTCTTGAATTTCATTGTCTGTTTTCCTCCTGAACTAAGTGGTAAATATAGTTAAACATTTCCTGTTGCTCCTCGCTCATGGGGCTGCCATACTTGTCGGTGAAGTATTGGTTGGCAATTTCGAGGGGCGTTTTCTTGTTGAAGTCCTCGACCGTCATTTGCGTCTGGTTGCGTGAGATGACAAAGGTGGCTGTCTTCTTGATTTCACAGAAGCGGCATTCCTTGTCCTTCATCGCTTGGACGGCCTGCTCTTGTGCCCCCTCGGGAAGATATCGTTCGACCTTGACATTGAGGCGGATGTAGGCGCGCTCGCTGTCTTTGATGTCCTTAAGTTCTTCCAGTGCTGATTCAAAGTCCACAGGCTCGCCGGGTGGCACGGTGTGCAGCGGTTTAAGGTTCTTGATGGCTTTTTCCTCGATAAATGGCAGGGCGTTATGGGCATCAATCGTGACGATGCTCACCGTGTGTTGGCATTGTTCGTCAAAACTCACGGGAATCGGTGTGCCGCAATAGCGCACTCGGTCACTCGGGTTCTGTGGATGGTGGATGTGGCCGAGAGCTGCATAGTCGAAGCCGGTGCCTAGTGTGGTGACGTCAACACACTCCATTTTCATGTCTCGGTCGTGACCGGTGAAGTCGCTGTTGGTCACGGCAAGGTGGGCCATCAACACCACGGGCAGATTGTCGTTGTTTGGGGTATTTGCACGGTCGAGCAGGGCTTGGAAATAGGCCTGCTGCCGCTGGTCGCGCTCGATATCGGGAGCATCTGTTGTCAATGGGAAACTGGCTGGGTAGGCAAACGGTACCGCGGCGACAATGCCCTTATCTCCCACCTTGATGATGTGGCGGTCTAGGTCAGCATGGCCGTTCTCGTCACGTGCAATGCCGCCCAGTACGGTTACACCTGCCAGTTGCCACAATTTCTTGTCACTGTCGAGGCGTGATGCACTGTCATGATTGCCTGCAATGACGATAATCGCCATCGTGGGGCAAGCCTTGTGGATGTTGAGCATCTCTTCGACATAGAGGTTCACTGCGGCATTGGAGGGGGCCGCAGTGTGGAAAATGTCACCGCTAACAAGTAGGGCGTCGGGAGTGTGTTTGCGTGCGATGTCAGCCAACTGCCGCAGGAAGTCCCTCTGCTCCTCGCTGCGGTCGTAGCCGTAGAAGTTCTGGCCTAGATGCCAGTCGCTGGTGTGAATGAATCTGAACATGTTGTGGCGGTTATAATTAAATGTGTCCGAGAAAACTTCATACTCATTTTCTCCTTATCTGATTTTCTATGCACAAATATAGGAAAAATCTCTGAAATGTGCAAATATGGCGTGTTAATAGTTGTTAGTCTGGTTGGAGTGATGGGTTCTAATGCTGAGCGCTGCGCGTGGCGATTTTCTTGCCGTTTTTGTCCCAGGTGTAAATCCAACTGCCCTTACGGCTGGTGAAGGTGTCGCCGGTTGCCGATAGGATTTCGCCTACGTTGCTTACCGAGAAGGTGTATAGTTTCTTGCCCTTGGCATTGTAGGTATAGTACCAGCTGCCATGCTTAACGATATAGAATGACTCGCTGTAGGCGACCACTTCGCCCTGAGTGGTGCTGAAGGTGTGTACTTTCTTGCCATTCTCGTCATAGACATAATGCCACGAACGGGTGGTCTCGATGTAACTGATTTTCTGGGCTTGCAGGGCCGTGAATGCCATGAGCATGATGAAGGCGATGAATAATCTTTTCATAATAGTATCTGTTTATTTGATGATTTTCATGAGTTTATTTTCAGGCGTGTGGGGCAATAGTTGCTTCAGGTGCGCCATGATGCGGGCAAGCGACTCCTCGGGTGAGCGGTCACACTGGCACGCCTCCTTGCCCAGCAGGTCCTCGGGCGTAGTCAGCAGCGCCCAACCCCAACCGTACTCGTGGCCGTGCTTGTCGCGCGGATAGACAAAGTCCTGAGTGACGATGCGGCACGCCATCTGCAGGCGAGTGACATAGCCGTCAAAACGGCTGCGCATCTTCGTCCCCGTGAAACCGCACAGGCGGCGCAGGTCTCGGGTAATCAGGCTGCCGTGTTCGCGCAGGGTAAGTACGATGGCTTCCTCGATGGAGCCGGGCGATGGGGCAGGGTAGGCATGACGTCGATAGTTGTAAAAGTCGGGCCACCAGTCCATACTGATGTAACCTGCTTTCTTGTCAAAGAATTTGCCGTAAACACAGCCGCCCTCGGTCACGATGGGGCCTTTCCACTTCCACATGGGCCAGTCCCAGCCCCCGTCGCTATAGACCACATAACGGCAATCGTTGTCCACGACCTCCGCGGCCGAGAAACCGCTGACTCCGCTGTACAGCAGCGGCAGGAATCCGACCTCCTGGATGAGGTCCATCATCTCGGTCGCACTATGTATCGTCCCTAGTCTGTTCATCTTTTTCTGTGTGTGATTAGTGAACGTCGATGCCGTCGAAGATGAAGTCGGCAATCACGCAGTCGTTATATTTTTTGCCTGGGTAAACCTCAAGGATTTCAAACTTCAGAGTCCACTTTGAGGCGTTCTCTACATTGGGACCGTAGCCCAGAGTGTCCACGTCAAAATGCTGCAACGAGCGGGTGTCTTCCAGTTCCAGCAGCTTGTAAGGCTTGTCGTTGTAATACAACAGCAATGACTTCACCCTTGAATTGTTGCGCCATGCCTGGTCGGTCTTGACATGGCCGTTGAGGATGGCAACCGACGTGATGCGGGGACAATTGCCTGCAAACGTGAATGTCAGATACTGGCCCACACCGTTCCCGTTGGTCGCCCACACGCTCTCGTGGTCAAAATCATGTGCATTTTGGGCGTCATAGGTGAAATCGCCTTGGGGCGCAAGATGGCCCGAATCGGTAATTGTATCAACCCAACCGCCGCAATACCAACTGCAACCCTCAAAATACAATGAGGAAAAAACGGGTATACTGTAAAAACTATCTTCATCGATTTTTCCTTGGTCAGCCAGTTGACTCATTCGGTTGTACTCCTCCATGGTGATGTCAGGCATGATTTCTACCGAGGCGGGCTTGATTCTCTGGATGCCATCAAGCGAAGTCCTTTGTGCAGTGGCCTTTTCTCCTTGACTCAGACTCGCGTTTGCGCCCAAAGCCAGGATGCCGGCAATAACAATAGAGATAAACGATTTAGCCATAATCCTTTAGTTTATTTGTTACACTAAATAGAATCTAATGTGCAAAGTTACCAATAAACCGGCACAAACAAAACAAAAAATCATTGATTGAGAATCTTGTCCAACACAGGGTAGATGTCCTCCTCCCGCGCGTAGGGGTGGATGTGGAAGTAGGGGTTGCCTGTGAGCATCGCCGACAGTTGTGTCTTGCCACGGTCGTAGAAGATGTGGCATGGGATGCCGTGAGCCTCGGCATAGGCCAGTTCATAGCCCACTCCCAACGACGGGCAGGTGCATTCACCGATGAGTACGTCGCTCTCGCGCAGCCATGCCGTGTCCTGGTCATAAATGCAGGCGTCACGGTCACGGCCCTGCTCCACAAGACTCAAGTTGTTCTTGCCCACATGCTCGGTGAGCACGATGGCGGTGCGCTGGATGTAAGTGATGATGCGGTAGTACAGGTCAGCGTCAACGCGCCCGCCGCGAATCGATCCCGCAAAATATATCTTCTTTGCCATAGTCAAATCTCAATAATTGTTTCACAAAATTAATCAAATCGGCCATAATCTGCAACATTTTGAGCCATTTTACACGAATGTCCATAAAATTCCACGAATGTCCAAAAAAAACTTTATTTATGTTCATTCATGGTCATTTTATGAACATTCGTGTTTTTTACTCCAAGAAAATTGAAGGATATAAAATGGGCTGAGGCACTTGGCCCCAGCCCATTTCATACTAGAGTGATTGCATCAATCCAAATTTTTTTTGATTAGTCTTGGCGATGATGTCCTTTCTTTTATCTCCTTTTTTCGTTCGTTCTTCAAGGCCTTTACCTTGTCATGGGTTTTGGCTTTATCCAAATAATCGGGCCAATCACTGGGATCAAAGCCTTCGGGTACCCATCCTCCAAACTCTTCGTTCCAAACGAAATACTCACCTATATCGCCCAAGAAATCAATAGTAAAAAAGATTCTGTTATTCGGGTAATCTAGAATAGGAGTAAAAGTAGTTTTCTCTTCATGTGATATTTTGTCGTATTGGTGGAATACTGCTCTGGTGATTTCTACACCATCAGAAACATAAGCGTTGCTCTCAAGGTAGTATTGATGAAATCCCATGTATTCATCGTCTTCAACTTTTGTAAGCGGTAGAGATGCAATATCAACCTCATCATGTCCTATGTAAGTTTCATTCTCCCAATCGTGTACAAATTTTATATTCGATAATTGATGACTTCCGACAACAGGAGGATTCTTGTAATCTAAAATATCGAACGATAGCGTCGCAGATTCTCTATCATAATACCAATTAGTAGAAGCAGTAAGAACAAAATGAAGATTATTACCATCGTCGGTAATTGTTTCGGAGTAAGTTCCTTCATCTTCTTCAATATCTCCATCAAACGCCATGCCCGACCCCGAAGTACCGTAAGTAGTATCATACTCTTCTTTTATTTCATCATAATAAATAGCCCTATAACGTATATAATGGGCTAGTAAAGCATCATTCAGCATTCGTCTTTGATTACTCGGGTTACCGGGGTCGGGGTCTCCTCCTGTGCCTTCCTGGGTGATTTCGATAGCGTGGTAGCTAACCTGGAGGCCTTCGGGTGAGGTGCCTTCCAGGATAACCCAATCATAGCGGCTGCTCTCATCGGTATTCTTGGTGGCGGTC
>JAEEGI010003649.1_pt1 | contig 36543 bp, 29 predicted proteins | sample 8958751 | NCBI WGS metagenome assembly JAEEGI01 (sample SAMN16246545, study PRJNA631951) | gut metagenome | biome: gut microbiome; feature: rumen; material: KS-attached | host: Bos | place: Iran: Karaj | collected 2018-10 | reverse complement strand
AAGGCTTTGGCCGGGGAATTGATCGATATCCTATAATCCTTGGAGCAAAATTTGGCTAGTTTTTTTCTCCTTTTGGCAAGAAGAACCACAATTGTGGAACTATAATGCAACTGTAAACAAGAGATGAGCAGTAAATAAGGAGGAAAAGATTATGAAGAATTTTTTCAAGGAAGCATTCGAAGAGTATTTAGAGTTCATGGGTAAGTACGGCCAGTTCGTGGCTCGTCACTAATCCCGGAACGGAAACTGAGATTTCAGCCGTCATCCATTTGGATGGCGGCTTTTTTTACACCAAAATGGCAAAAGTGTTGAATAAACAGGTGCAAATTAAATGACAATATGAACATTATGCATATAGATTTCAGGAAACTATAGCGTTATGATAGATGCCGTAGTGGATTTTTTATTGAAGGGATAAGAGAGATATGATGACTTATGAGGAAGTAGTGGCGAAAGCCGAGAAGCACGTGAAGAAGCGTGCGCCCAAGACATTCTTGGATCACGTGGCGGTACAGTTTAATGTACGCCATGAGCGTCCGTTCTATCTGGAGTTGAACCAGGGAACGGTAAGTGTACATCCGTATGAGTACTACGACCACGACGTGATGGTTGCAGCAACAGCGGAGCAGATTGATGACATTTTGACCGGTCGCATGGATGCCATTGAGGCCATCCGCAAGGGTGAGATTCGTGCGGAAGGGAATATTCGCCGGTTGGAAATCCTAAACAACATTTTATTCAGCGACAAAAAAGGCGCGTAAAAGGGTTTGCGGGCATCCTCAGATGAAGGGGATGCTCGTTTTTTTATGTTTTCTTATACAAATATTCTGATAATTATGGTAGAATCACCTTAGGTGTTTCACAAATACAAGGGGGTTATGCCAATGAAAAAGCGTTTAGTTACACGAAGTGATTTTGATGGATTGGTATGCGCAATGTTATTCAAGGAACTGGACATGATCGATGAGATCAAGTTCGTGCACCCGAAGGACGTGCAGGACGGCAAAATCGATTTGACCTCCAATGATATTACCACCAATCTTCCGTTTGACACCAGAGTGGGGATGGCCTTCGACCATCACGAAAGTGAGTTGAAGAGAGTCAGTGCGGCAAACTTCAAGGATCGCTTCATCATCGAGGGGGAAGCAAAGTCGGCTGCTCGTGTGGTATACAACTACTATGGCGGCGCCGGCAAGTTCAAGAAAGTATCCGAGGAGATTATGACTGCGGTAGATAAGGGCGATAGCGCTGATTTTACCAGGGAAGAAATCTTAAACCCGACGGGATGGGTACTGATGAATTTTATCATGGATGCAAGAACCGGTCTGGGAAGATTCCATGATTTTCGAATTTCCAATTATGATTTGATGATGGAACTCATTGATTACTGTGTAAATCATAGTATCGATGAGGTGTTGGAACTGCCGGATGTGAAGGAACGTACCACGTTGTATTTCGAACAACAGGAGAAGTTCAAAGAGCAGTTGCAGAGACTGGCTCGGGTAGAGGGCAAGGTGGTTGTCTTAGATCTTCGCAATGAAGATGTGATTTATGCCGGAAACCGCTTCATGATTTATGCGTTGTATCCGGAGGCTCAGCTGTCTGTTCATGTAGCTTGGGGATTCCAGAAGCAGAACACGGCGGTAATGATTGGTAAGTCCATTATCAATCGTGCTTCCAATTACAACATCGGAGATTTGTGTTTGACCTATGGCGGCGGCGGACATGCCAATGCAGGTACCTGCCAGTTAAGCAATGCCGAGGTGGACAAGGAATTGCCGAAGATTATTGATAAGTTGAATCTGTAAAAGAAAAAGCGCTAGGTCCTAAGACTTAGCGCTTTCTTTATGTCCAAATTGGATTCGCTTGTAGAAGAATACGGACATGACTGCTGCGATTGCCCAACCGATTGGCCATGCACACCAGATTCCGGTAGCACCAAGGGTTGTGCGGGACAATCCGATGGCTAATACCACACGAAGGATCAAATCGGTAAAGGTTGCGGTCATGAACTGTTTCATGCGACCGGTTCCTCGCAGGATGCCGTCTGCTACCAGCTTGGCAGATACCACGAAGTAGAACGGGCTTAGGATGCGAAGGAAGGTCATTCCAGTCATCATTGCTACTCCGCCCCGGTCTTCAAGGAAGAGGAGCAGCAGATATTTGCCGGCGATAAAGTACAGAAGTACGATCGGTAAGGAAATAAGCCATACCATCTTAATGCCGGATTTGAAACCGTCGTGGATCCGGTCGTACTTGCCTGCACCGTTGTTCTGGGCGGAATAATTGGAGATTCCGTTGCCGATGGTGGTGTAGGAAGAGATGACCATGTTATTCAGCTTCACGGAGGCTGCGTAACCGGCCATAACGCCACTTCCGAATCCGTTGATGACACGCTGGATAATGATGTTGCCTACAGAGATGAAGCTCTGCTGTAGGGTACTTGGGATGGCGATGCCGAGGAATTTCAGGAAAATACTCTTGGAGAAGAGTTTCGCTTTTACCCCGCTCTCAATGGCTGCCAAGCGTCGGTATACAACAATCAGGGACAAAATACAGCTAATTCCCTGACACAGGAAGGTTGCCCAGGCAACACCTGCCACGCCCATGCCAAATCCCTTAACGAAGAGAATATCCACTAAGATATTGGCGGTGGAGGAGAAGGCCAGGAATATAAACGGCGTTTTGGAATCTCCCAGGGCAGAGAAAATACCGGTGGCAATGTTATAGAAAAACAGGAACGGAAGTCCCCAGATATAGATGTCTAAGTATAACTTGGAATCCGCCATCAACTCTGCCGGCGTGTTAATAAGCTCCAACAACGTGCCGCAGAATCCGGTTCCAAAGAGAATCAACAGGGCAATTAAAATGCCGCTGGAGATGAAGGTGGTACTAATGGTACTCTTCATGCGGCAGTAATCCTTGGCTCCGAAGTACTGGGAGACGAGGACGGAGCAACCGATGTTACATCCGAAAGCGAAAGCAATGAAGATTAAGGTAATCTCATAGCTGTTGCCCACAGCGGCGAGGGCGTCTTCGCTAATGAATTTGCCGGCAACCAAGCTGTCGGCGATATTATAAAGCTGCTGGAAAATCACGCTGCCGAAGAGGGGAAGACAGAACTTCCACAGGACGGAGGACGGATTTCCTACGGTTAAGTCTTTGTTCATGATGATGCCTCCATTTGTTTTTCATTATACGACTTGTATTTGCGAAAAAGATGCACGAGATTTAGCGGTCATAGTGTGGGAAACTATGGATTTTGACGAGATATAGGGGTAGAATGGGACTCAAGAGAAAGATGAACACAATTCACTGCCTAAGGTGTTGTATTTAATTTTGCTCACGTTATAATAAAAATAAGAAAAGGGATTTGGTTTTCTTATTCCGTGGATTTTGTTTCGTTATTGTTTTGTTTGTCAGCCGGGATTCGTGGTTGTTTCCAGCTGAGGAGGGAGGCAATTATGTTACTGTTTATTCGTCCAAACGTTGAGGAAAACGAAGAGGTGCAGATTTGTCAGCAAGATAGACACGCACTGGAAATTGAGCAAGGTGATGACCGTGAACATTTCTTTGCTCTTGAGAAAGCCCAGAACAACGAGATGCTGTGGTTTGCATCAGGTCGAATGAGTGCCATCGTTTAGTTCCCTTTATATGCTACTGAATTTCGAGTACGACTCGACAAGACGCCTTGGAGAACCAAGGCGTCTTTTTTGCTGGTTAAACAACGGCTTCTCCGGCCATTTTCACTGGCAAAGCAACACCGCGACGCATATAATAAACTTATGAAAGTAAATGTTGAATTCTTAGATACGGATCCAATTGAAAATGTGATTACCTGTCTGAATTACAAGATGGACAAGGTGGTGTACTTCGGCTATCCGGAAGTCATTGCGCAGTACCGCGACATGACGGAGGAGTTCCTGCGCAATCACTGCGGCGTGGAAGATATTTGTTTCTATGAAGTGTCGGAGCAGGACTTAGATGACATTGAAGAGACCATCGAGGCGGCCTTTCGCTTGGAAAAAGAGGCGGGCAACGATATCTACGTGGATGTCACCGGCGGGGAGAGCCTGGTACTGGTGGCCTTCGGCGTGTTCGCAGCATCTATGGAGATTCCGATGCATGCCTATGATATCAATGCCGGGACCTTCCTGCCACTGGATCGCCACGCTTCCTACAACATCGAGAATACCTGTGAAAAACAGGATGTGCCCTTCGACTTGGATGCTTATATCGCCCTCTATGGTGGCCAGGTCAACTATCGCCTGCACAAGGGTCTAAAGTCTGTAACCACCGAGGAACAGGCGGATGAAATCGACGCCATGTGGGATGTGATGATGCGACATGCAGCAGATTGGAACCGCTTCTCGAATTATTTAAAAAATACCGAGGAGGCCGAGTTCCTCTCCATTGAACGTACCCTGACGGTGAAGCCACCGAAGTTTGCCAGAGAAAACAGCATGGAGCTCTATACCTTCTACGACGTCCTGGATGATTGCGAGAAGGCTGGACTGCTCTATGATGTTCATCATGATTCGGACCACTATGGATATTCCTATAAGAATTCTACGATTCGTGATTGCTTCTGGGACGCCGGCAGCATCTTGGAACTTCACACCTATCTGGTTGCCAGACAGTACGGCGAGGATTGCCGCATCGGACTGCATTTGGATTGGGATGGCGTAATTCATAGCCAACCGGACGAGGATACCACCAATGAAATCGACGTGCTCCTCTTGCACGGATATTGCCCGGTATTCATCTCCTGTAAGAATGGACATGTAAAAAAAGACGCCCTCTACGAGTTGGAGACCGTCGCAAATCGCTTCGGCGGTAAACATGCCAAAAAAGTATTGGTTGCCACGAAAGATTTGACCCAGTCGGATTACTTAAGGGCAAAAGAAATGGGCATTATCGTCATCAGCAGCGGCCGTGATCCAAAGCTGGAAAAGCTAGGACGCAAGCTTCTGCATAAAACAACATAGCACACAAAAAAGACGCCTTGATTCTCCAAGGCGTCTTGTCGTATCTAGCTTATTTCTTCTTCAGAGTGAAATCATTCTTGCGATAGGTGAGCAGGCCGGCTTTTTGCATGCGGGACAGCTCGGCGCACATAGCGCTTCGCTCCACTGCGAGATAATCGGCTAACTCCTGACGGTCGAACTTGATATGGAAGGAATTGCTTCCGGCCTTGTTGGACTCGTCGGTAAGATATGCAAGGAGCTTCTCGCGGGTGGTTGGCTGTGCCAAGTGATAGATGTGAGCCTGTAGTGCACGGGCATGTGCCACATGGAACTGCAACAGATTGTTGGAAATCACACCAATAATCTTCGCGAAATCCTTATCTGCAACAAGCTTGCTGTAGTCGATGGTAAGAATCTTGGAATCCTCCAGAGCGCATACATCATAATTCAGATGATTGTCGGAAGCCAATACATACTCGGAACCGAACAGCTCGCCGGAATCGAAGACTTCCACGATGGAGCTCTCATGACGGAAGTTGGTGTTGATCAGACCCAACTCACCGGTAAGAACCAAAACCATCTGGCTTAATTTCTGGCCTGTTTTATAAACAACAGTATCGTCCTCGCATTCGGTTACCTTGGTGTAAGGCTTCTTGATGATTGCTGCCAACGTAGATGTATCAATGCCCTTAAATAGCGGACACAGATAAATCTTCTCAATGTCTGCCTCCTGCAGACGTGCTACATTTGCCATAGTTATAATCTCCCTTCCGATGTCGGTTATTTCTTGTTGGAAAACCAACATCTGACTCTATTGTAGAGGGCAAAAAGAGGGGGTGCAAGGGGCAAATGTGAAGAAAAAGCCGGGTGAATTTTGGGAATATTGATATGACGCAAGATGTGGTAGTATGAGAGGGAAGAGAACATCACTTACTGGTATTTAGGGTGAATGAAATGATAAAAGTAGATCTGATTACCGGGTTCCTAGGATCCGGAAAAACAACATTTATTAAAGAATATGTGGGATATTTGATTAAAAAAGGCATGCGGGTTGGCATTATTGAGAATGACTACGGCGCCATTAACGTGGATATGATGCTCTTGGAGGAAGCCTTCGGAGACAAGGTGGACCTGGAGATGGTGGCCGGGGGCTGTGATGCGGATTGCCATCGAAGACGTTTTAAGACCAAGCTCATTGCCTTGGGCATGCAGGGATTCGACCGGGTGATTGTGGAGCCTTCCGGAATCTTCGATGTGGATGAGTTCTTCGACGTGGTGAACGAACCGCCGCTGGAACAGTGGTACGAGATCGGCAATGTAATGGCCATTGTGGACAGCAAGCTAGAGCCGAATCTCTCCAAGGAATCGGATTATATGCTGTGCTCCCAGATCTCCAATGCGGGGCGGATTGTATTCTCCAAGAGTCAGCTGGCGTCTGAAGAAGATATTGCTGCCACGAAGGAGCATCTGTCCGCAGCATTGCAGCGTTTCCATGCAACACGGGAGTTAAAAGAAACGGATTTCTTCGTAAAAGATTGGAATACCTTAACGGATGAGGACCATGAAGAATTGTTATCTTCCGGCTACACGGTGGAAGGTCATGTGAAGCTGAACCTAGAGGATGAGAACGGCTATCAGAGTCTGTTTTTCATGAACTTAGAATTATCCAAGGATCAATTGGTGGAGGCAGTTCGGGAAATCTACGACGATCCGGCCTGTGGCAAGGTCTTCCGTGTGAAGGGCTTCGTAAAAGAGGACACCTGGTTCGAGATTAATGCCACCCGCCATGAGTTCCGGGCGACGCCAATGAGCATCGGGCAACATGTGATCATTGTCATCGGGGAAGAGATGGACGAAGCGGCCATCGGAAGCCATCTGGGACAGACATCATAGAGGGAAGGAATAAGGGAAATGATACAAGTTATAAGAGACGTGCAGTTAGGGGATATGATTGCACGCTATACGGTGGATGAATGGAATGTATGCGGCTTGCAACTACTGCCGGCGGACCTGCCACTGGAGCTAAGCAGTGATAAGGATGGACACACCTACGGCAAGCGCATGATCCAGGAAAATCTGGTGCAGTTAAAAATCGCCGGAGAGACCTACAACGAAGCCTATGCGGGAGGCGTATCCTTGCGCAACGGTCAGAGCTGTCGGGAACTGAAATTCAAGAAAATCGGCCAGCAGAAATTGCCGGGCGGCCTGCAGATTGAAGTGCTGTTAAAATCCCAGCGGGGCTACATGGTACATCATTATCTTCGTTGGAAAAAGAACGCACCATACGTGGTGATGGCATCCACCATCGAGAATGTCAGTCAGGAAAAAATCGGACTGGAGCTGTTCTCCAGCTTCTCCCTTGGAGGCTTGACCCCATACGTGGAAGGGGATGCGGCGGAAACTATGGAAATCTGTCGGGTGCGAAGTGTTTGGAGCGGCGAGGGCCGCGTGTGCAGAGAATCCATCGAGGATCTAGCCTTAGAGGCAGCCTGGGGACCTCATGCGGTACGCTGCCTGCGCTATGGTCAGGTGGGCTCTATGCCGGTGAACGGCTTCTTCCCGTTCGGTGCACTCTACGACAAGAAAAATGAAATCTATTGGGGCGCACAAATTGCCCACAATGCATCCTGGCAGATGGAATTCTATCGCCGGGATGACGGCTTGGGATTCAGCGGCGGCCTGGCGGACCGGGAGTTCGGTCAATGGTACAAGGAATTGGCGCCGGGAGAGAGTTTTACCACACCGGAGGCTATTGTTTCTGTTGCACATACAACGGATTTCGACGGATTCTGTCAGAGACTAACGGAGTATCAGCGGGATTTCTTCCGGATGGGGTTGGAAAAAGAACAAACCCTTCCAATGGTTTTTAACGAATACTGCACCACCTGGGGCAATCCGAGTCACGAGAATATCTGCCGCATTTTAGATGCCATTAAGGGCAAGCCTTTTTCCTATTTTGTCATCGACTGCGGCTGGTACAAGCAGCCTGGAATTCCATGGGATCAGGGCATGGGCGACTATGTGGTATCCAAGGAACTCTTCCCGGAGGGAATGGAAGAGACCACCGCGGCCATTCGGGAGGCGGGTCTGGTGCCGGGTATCTGGTTCGAGATTGAGAACGTGGCCAAGTATGCCAAGGCCTACCAGCAGGAACGGCATCTGTTAAAAAGAGACGGCAAACCATTAACCACTTACTTCCGTCGATTCTGGGATATGAAAGACCCTTGGGTGCAGGAGTATCTGGAAGATGTTGTCATTGGCACCCTGAAGCGTTACGGCTTCGGATATATGAAGATGGATTACAACGAGACCATCGGTGTAGGCTGTGACGGTGCGGAGTCCTTGGGTGAGGGCTTGCGACGAAATATGGAGGCAGACGCGGAATTCATTATGAAAGTGCGGGAAGAGCTCCCGGAGATTGTGTTGGAGGATTGCGCTTCCGGCGGACATCGCCTGGAACCCCTAACCCTTAGCATGTGCTCCATGGCTTCCTTCTCCGATGCCCATGAGTGCAAGGAAATTCCGATTATTGCAGCGAATCTTCATCGCATGATTACCCCGGCCCAGAGTCAGATTTGGGCAGTCATCCGTGAGACAGACGATTTGGACCGGATTCGGTATTCGTTGTGTGCCACCATGTTGGGGCGCTTGTGTCTCTCCGGGGATGTAACGAACCTGTCGGAAGCCCAGTGGGCGGTGATTGATGAGGGCATGACCTTCTATCGGATGGTAAGCCCGATTATTCGGGACGGCATCAGCCATATCTACGATTCCGGTATCAAGAGTTGGCGACATCCGAGGGGCTATCAGGCGCTGGTTCGAACCTCTGCTGCAGGAACTCTGGTGGTGCTGCATACCTTCGCATCCGAAGTGCCGGAGGTTGTGGAAGTTCCGGTGGAAGGATGCGAGGCGATTCTGGATAGTTACCGGGATGCATCCGATGCCATTACCTTAGAAAATGGCGTCCTTCGTATGACCACCAATCGTCCGTGGATGGCCATGGCGGTATTGCTGAAATAAAAAACGGGTCTTCCCAATCGAGGGAAGGCCCGCCTTTTTTTATGAATTCTGTTCCAATTCCGCCAAGAGGTCATTGCCGGCTTCCATCCACAGAGTGAAGGAATCTTCCAAGTGGAAGAGCTTGGCAATACCGGTGGTCATGGTTGCAATGTCGTTCTTGGCAGCGGCGATGCGAACCTTGTCTTCCGGCTGCACCATGCCAAAGAGGCTGTGATAATTGCCGGTCATGCAGGATTCAAAATATCTGCGAAGCGCATGTTTGTACTCCCGGTACAGGCATGCTTTTTCTTTGCCGGATAAGGATGTGATCTGGTTGAAGCCCAGCTCGTTGCCGTACTTAATCACCTGCTTCTTGGAAAAAACAGAGAAGATGGAACGGTTGGCGGCAAAATCACGGAACATGCACGCAGTTCCTAAGAACCGATCAATCTGATGCTTGGGATCCTTCTGGTCCACATAGCGATAATAGAAGATGCGCTGACGAAACTCGTTGGCTCCGTCGTCTTCCTGTGCGGAGCTGATTTCATCCAGCAACGCCTTGCGCTTATCGGTATCCAGTTCGGAGTAGTATGGCTCCCAAACCGGATTCATGTCATAGCTCATAGTAAAACCTCCCACAAATGTGTTACCGATAGAGTAGGGGAAACGAAGGGAAAATGCAAGCATTCTTTTCGTAGGTTGAAGAACTTTAAACCACAGGTTCAAAAAATGTGTATAAAAAGTCATTGAAACACCTGCAAAAATGTGTGACAATATCCTTCGTGGGAAAACGAAGGGAGTATAAAATATGTTCTGGATATTGCCAATTCCGAGACGTCGCAGGACTTGGGGCATTTTGTTGCTCATTGTGGCTGCGATTCTGACGATCGTTGCAATTACTGCTGACATTTTGAATTTTACCGGGAACAACGAAATCTATCGCATGGATGAAGTGGCTGGCGAGGAGGTTGCTACGGAAGAGAATTATTACATTCCGAATTTGTACCTGATTGATGCATATGCAGTGAATGATGACGACGACTCCTACTATTTCCTATGTGGATTTTTTGATAAAAACGATGAATTCTGGGTTACGCAAATGCGGATTACTTCTACCGACGGCATCTATCGGGATGCAATGGACTACCTAGACCATGGAAATGTCGGTGATTTTGACCAACCCTGCTATGTACTATGCAGCGAAGTGCCGGAGGATGATGACCTGCAAAGCTTCGCGGAAGATAGTATCAAGTACTATGTGGACGCAGGACTTATGAGTCGGGAAATGGTATTGAATGTGCAGCTGGAGCCGGTTTGGCATGGTGGAATGACCTTGGAACAGGCGAGGGAGGCACAGCATAAGGAAGACATGATGATGGCTTTTGTCCTGAATATTTTGGCAGTTCTTGTGGGAGCTGTGGGAGTATTATTGCTTCGAAGCGACCGGAAGCAAGCACCGGTGCGCAAGGAAGATAGATTTAACACACGGTGGTAACGCCGAAGAAAGGGAGTAAAAATGTTAAATTACAGTAAGGTTTTTAACCTAAGCAAGGAAAAAGACGCAAACAAGGTATATCAGGCCTTGGACAACGGATACGGAAGAGAGTATCTGGAGAATTTTATGAGCGAGGCAGGAAGCGCAAGTGCACAGGATATGCCGAAGGCAAAGGCAACCATTACTGCTAACTATGTATGCAGCTACGAAGGATTCAAGAAGTCTTTGTTTATTGTACCTCTGGCTGACATTGTAAATGTTTATATGTCCAACAGCTTCTATGGCAACTACAGCTATGATACCAAGGCAATTGCCATTGAGACCCGCGACAATAAGACCTTCTATTACTCCAGAAGAATGAAGAACCAGAAGGTGCCGGATGCAGATCGTTTATTCGAGATGTTACAGAAGGCATGCGCGAATAACGCTGCGAATTTAACTGCTTAGGAGGATAGATAAATGTTTATTGTATATGGAACCAGAAAGAAATTAAAAATCGATAAGAGCCTTGGACATCAGGTATGCCCGAACTGCCATCACGAGGTAGAGCGTGCATTGGCCCGTGAGAAGACTTCCATCACCCTTTTCTACATTCCAACCATCGGCTGGACTTCCAAGAAGTTCATCCTTTGCCCATGCTGTGGTGATTCCCAGATCTTAAGCGGCGCTGAGTACAAGGAATTAAAGAACGCTTAATATAGTGAAGAAATAGATCCTGTCCGTTTGATTCGGGCAGGATTTTTTTGTGTTGACAAATACCCCATGGGGGTATATGATGCAGACATGGAGAGATACCCCGAGGGGGTATCTGCAAGTGAGGAAAGTATATGAGTGAAACTAATAAGGAAACAAACCCATGCTGCTGTTCCCATAAGAAGAAGGAACGCAGTGCACAAGAACAGAAGGCTTTGCTGAATCGCTTAAGCCGCATCGAAGGCCAGATTCGCGGTATCCGTCGCATGGTGGAAGAAGACAGCTATTGTACGGATATTTTGACCCAGTCTGCAGCCATTACCGCGGCAATGAATGCTTTTAACAAGGAGCTGTTGGCCAACCATATCCGCACCTGTGTCATGGATGACATTAAGGCAGGGAAGGACGAGACCGTGGACGATTTGGTGGCGACGATTCAGAAGCTGATGAAATAGTCTAGCGGTGATATGTCAAGATGAAGAATCTTGAAAAGTCCCTTTCGTTTTGGTTATTTTTCAAAAAAGAAAGAACGACCGCCTAAGCCCTGCCGTACTGTTTCAAAAAAACAGGGCGTTAACTCCTAAAGTAGTATTTACTACTTTGAAACAGGAGCTTTGTATAGCTGATTAGTCTTCAGCATACTGTAGACCAATCTAGCAAATTTACGGGCAGTAAGTGCGAGTGCGCGTTTGTGCTGGTTCCTGTTGACTTCTTTGTATTTGATGTCATAGAAGCGCTTGTATTCTGTGTCGCAACACACGTGAGACCAAGCTCCTTCACACAGGTAGTATTTTAAGAATCTGTTTCCAGACTGGATAAGATGAGTGTGTTCGGCTTCAAAATCTCCGGACTGGTATTGACTCCAGGCTAAACCAGCATATTTAGCCATAGAAGCCTGATTTTTAAAACGATTTATATCACCGACTTCAGCAATGATGCCAGCAGAGTAAACTGGTCCAATTCCAGGAATGGATTGCAATGTATTTGGAATCAGTTTTACTTGTTCTTCAATTGCTTTATCAAACTCTTTTATTTGAGCTTCCAATGCTCTCATAGAGCTTATGGATATAGAAAGCACTTGATTAACAGAATCGTTTATTGTCTTAGGAAGACGATACGATCCCCGAGCTGCTTTCTGAATGGCTTTGGCAACTGCATCAGGGTCAGAGAAACGATTTTTTCCTTTCTCCTTGATGAATTCAGTTAGATCATGTAAGTCCATTTCTGCTAACTGTTCTGCGGATTCGAATTCTTCGTAGACAGCAAAAGCAGTTGTGCCATATTTGCGCGAAAAAACTTTTTCCTGCGTCATAGAAGAATACTTCATAAACAGATAGTTGAGAAATCGCTGTTTTTCCTTGGTCAGGTTTTGGACAGCGAAGTATCTGGCACGAGTAAGGTTTTGTAAAGCTTTGTACCTATAATCATCCAGATAAGCTTCTTTGTTGATTCTTCCAAAACGCAGGCAATCGGCAATGACAAAAGAATCAATATAGTCATTCTTAGGCAGGTCGTTATAGGAGTCTTTAAACTTCTTCACCTGCTTGGGATTTAAAACATGTATCTGCTTGTCGTAAGTGGCAATAGAACCATCTTCTCTGAGAAAGTACACGAGGTTATCACCGTATACTGATGTCGCTTCTAAACCAATAGATAGCGATGTTAATTCAAGAGAATTTAAAGCAGATATGATTCTTTTAACAAGCTCTTTTGAACCATTCAAAGAGTTGGCAACTTTAAAGTTGCTATGTTTGGAGCCATCTGGCTTCATGAGATAAATAACATTATTTTTACTGCTTACATCAATACCAACGTAAAGTGTGTTCATGATGTTCACCTCCCTTCAGTGTATTGGTGAATCAATCGGTTTGGTAATGCCCATGATCGCGGAGCATCAACAACCTCGCATAAAAGAATTCAGTTAGAGATGATTTGTTGCGACCCAACTGCCAATGGGAAACCATGAACTCTAACAAACAGCTAGTGGGTTTGAAGTTAACTTCCGTGCCAGGGGAACTGACTATTTATGAAGTAACCATTAAGGCTCAACAAGGAGTGAAAGAACTATTACCTGATTGACTCAAGGTCAATAATATCATGAGCATAACCAAACCGATTGATGGAGTTGTATAAATGTAAAAACTTAGTAACAAAACATATATTACGAGGAGTATTTCTATGGAACAGTTTAATGTAACAGGTATGAGCTGCGCGGCCTGCCAGACCAGAGTTGAGAAGGCGGTAGCGGCAGTTCCCGGAGTGGAATCCTGCTCTGTATCACTGCTTACCAACTCTATGGGTGTGGAAGGCAGTGCGGATCCGGCGGCCATAGTTAAGGCCGTGGAGGACGCCGGCTATGGAGCTTCTCCGAAGAGCCAATCCGGGAAAAATGGAAGTGATGCGGCATCTAAGCTTGCTGCCGAAGAAGATGCCCTTATAGACCGGGAGACGCCGAAGCTTCGGAAGCGACTGCTAGCTTCTCTTGGATTTGTATTGGTGCTGATGTATTTTTCCATGGGACATATGATGTGGGGTTGGCCACTGCCGGCGTTTTTCCACGATAATCATGTGGCCATGGGCTTAATCCAGATGGTGCTATGTACGATCGTGATGGTGATTAACCAGAAGTTCTTCATTAGCGGATTCAAGTCCTTATGGCATCGGGCGCCCAATATGGATGCACTGATTGCCTTAGGTTCTGCCAGCGGATACATCTATTCCCTCATCATCTTGTTCTTAATGACAAGAGCGGTGGTGGATGGAGATCATGCCCGGGTAGAGACGCTGATGATGGAGTTTTACTTCGAATCCTCGGCTATGATTCTTGCGCTGATTACCTTAGGGAAGATGCTAGAGGCGTATTCTAAGGGACGAACCACCGATGCACTGAAGGGCTTGATGCGTTTGGCGCCGAAGACCGCTACGGTGGAACGGGATGGCGCGGAAGTAACCGTCCCAATCGATGAAGTAGCGGTGGGAGATATCTTTGTAGTACGCCCCGGAGAGCAGATTCCGGTGGACGGCGTGGTACTCTCCGGGGAGAGCGCGGTGAACGAAGCGGCCCTGACGGGAGAGAGCATTCCTGTGGACAAAAGTGAAGGTGACCGGGTATCTTCCGCCACCATGAACCAGTCGGGATTCCTGCGTTGTCGGGCAACCCGTATCGGTGAGGATACCACCTTATCCCAGATTATTCATATGGTCAGTGATGCGGCGGCAACCAAGGCTCCGGTAGCCAAGCTGGCAGACCGCATCTCCGGTGTGTTTGTGCCGGTGGTGATTATCATTGCACTGTTTACCCTGATGATTTGGCTGTTGGTGGGAGCTCCCATTGGATTCTCCCTGGCTAGAGCCATTACGGTGCTGGTGGTAAGTTGTCCATGTGCCCTTGGTCTGGCAACGCCGGTAGCCATTATGGTTGGCAACGGTGTGGGTGCCAAGAACGGAATCCTTTTTAAGACGGCAGAGAGTCTCCAGGAGACCGGACAGGTGGACATCGTTGCACTGGATAAGACGGGAACCATTACGGAAGGCGTGCCGAAGGTAACGGATGTAATACCGGCAGATGGCATGACGAAAAAGGAACTGTTATCCCTGGCGGGAAGCTTAGAGGCTAAGAGTGAGCATCCCCTTGCCAAGGCGATTCTTGCGGAATGCAAGGAGGCATACATCAATTTTTCCGAAGCGGAAGAATTCGCTGCTGTCTTCGGTAAGGGTGTGCAGGGACGTATCGGCGGACGACGGAGCTATGGCGGAAGCGGAGACTATGTATTTTCCCATGTAGTCAAGGATTCTGTCTGGGAACAGCGTGCCAAGGACTTGGCAACCCAGGGCAAGACCCCGCTATTCTTTGCGACGGAGGACGGTTTTGCCGGATTAATCGCGGTAGCAGATACCATTAAAGAAGATTCCGCCAAGGCTATTGCCGAGATGAAGCGTATGGGCATCCATGTGGTGATGATTACCGGTGACCGGAAGGAGACCGCCAATGCCATTGGTACGGCAGCCGGCGTGGATGAGGTGGTGGCGGAAGTTCTGCCGGAAGGCAAGGACGCCATTATTCAGAAGTTGCAGAATTACGGCAAGGTTGCCATGGTGGGAGACGGAATCAACGATGCGCCGGCCTTGACCCGTGCCAATATCGGTATCGCTATCGGTGCCGGTGCGGATGTGGCGGTAGACGCTGCGGACGTAGTGTTGGTGAAGAACCGCTTGTCGGATGCTACGGCGGCCATTCGCTTGAGCCGCGGAACTTATCGGAACATCAAGGAGAATCTGTTCTGGGCATTGATTTACAATACCTTGCTGATTCCGACGGCAGCAGGTGCGTATATCCACCTCTTCGGAATTACCATGAACCCTATGTTCGGAGCAGCGGCTATGGGCCTCTCCAGCTTCTGTGTGGTCATGAATGCATTACGGTTGAATCTGTTCCGATTGCATGACGGACGTCATGATCGACCGAAGAGCAATGTTATAAATACAACAAATATAGTAATTGATTCCAATAAAGAAAGTGAGGATACAACCATGACAAAGACATTAAAGATTGAAGGTATGATGTGCGGACATTGCGAAGCAAGAGTGAAGAAGACTTTAGAGGAGCTTCCTTTTGTTGAGAGCGCAACTCCAAGCCATGAGAACAACAATGCAGTGATTACCTTAAGCGGAGACTTCGATGAAGAGGCGGTTCGCGCAGCAATCACCGCGCAGGATTATCAGTATCTTGGTGCAGAGTAAGAATTTTATACGCGACTGTGCAAAAATATGCTAGTCATAACAAGGATGTCCCGTGGTCGCCACGGGGCATTTCTGTTATACTTTACCTGTAAAACTCTGCCCAAGGAATACCGGGGGAGAGCTTTTGGGGAGCAAGATGAGTAAAAGAAAAGACAAATCCGGAAAACTATATAAGGAAATGCGCAATCCGGTGTTTCTTGGAGTGGTCATCCTGATTCTGGTGACCATCTCCGCATATATTGCCTACCATTCGATTCTGGACCGAGTAGGTGTCAATCGGGAGGAGAACATCACCACCTATAGCAAGCACTATGCCTTGATAGTGGACGATACCTATGCGTCCTATTGGAAGGACGTCTACAAGTACGCCCAGGAAGAGGCCAATGCCCAGGATGCCTATGTGGAGAAGCTGACCTGGACGCCGGAGAGCAAGCAGTCCATGTGTGATTTGATGGACAAAAGCATTGCCTGCAGCGTGGATGGTATTATTCTGGTGGCCAATACAGAGGAAGGCCTGGAAGGGAAAATCAACGAAGCTACCGCAGCCGGAATTCCGGTGGTGACTTTGATGGAAGATGTTCCGCAGTCCCAGCGCATCAGTTACATCGGAATCAATCCGGTGTCCTTGGGAACGGCTTATGCCAGAACCCTAATCGATATGGTTCCGGATGACGAGGAAGATTACAACATCACCGTGCTTCTGACGGATGATCGGGTGGATGCGAACCAGTATCAGATTTTTACCCAGATCAATACCGATTTGGTGAAGCACGATAAGACCAAGCGGCGGGTATCCTGCGGTGCAACCCGTGTTGCTACGGAAGGTTTTTTCCTGGCAGATGAGGATATTCACGACCTCTTCCGCAACGGGGAAGAGATGCCGGATTACATTGTTTGTTTTTCCACATCCACCACAGAGATCGTGTGCCAGACCATGGTAGATTACAACCTGGTTGGTCGGGTACAGGTGGTTGGATATGACTTGTCGGATATGACCAGAGAAGCGGTGAATAACGGTGTGGTCAGTACCTCTCTCGTAATGAATACGGAAGAGATGGGCCGGGAGAGTGTAGATGCTCTTTTGGAGTATGAGTCCACCGGCTATACCAATGCGTACTACGGCATTGATCTGGAATTCGTGACGAAGGAGGATCTTGCCCATGAGTAGAAGACGCAGATGGCGGGATTATCCCATTCGCCGCAAGTTGATGTACGTGGTCCTTTTTACCAGTGTATTGATGTTGATCAGTACGGTAATTATGTATTTCATGATCAATTCCCTGATTACCCGACTGGATACGGTCTACGCCAGTAACGTTAATATGGCGGAACTTCGCCAGAACTTAGACATGGTACAGCAGGACCTCTACCAGTATCTGGAAGTTCGGGATTACGATGCACTGTCGGATTATTATGTGGCGGCAGAGAACTACCGGGGATTGACGGGACGGCTGAGCAACCAGATTAGTGATAACCGGGTATTCCTCCTGCAGAAAAATATCCGCAGTATGTCGGAGGATTTTCTTCTCTACGCAGACAACGCCATTACGGCGAAGCGTGGTATGAATGTGGAGGCCTACCGGCAAAATTATGAGAAGGCCATGGAGTTGTATAACTTCATTTACAATGACTTGGCAGAGTTGAATGAGCTGTTGTTCCAGAACAACGCCCGCAGTTATGAGACCCTGCAGCAGGCCATCAATTATATGGAAGTGGCATCTGCGATTTTGATTGTAGTCATCATGGTGATTGGTATTACGGTTGTTGTTTCTACAACACGTGGTATTGTTGCTCCGCTGACCCAGCTGTCAGAGGCGGCCGCCCGGGTTGGTGCCGGTAACCTGCAGCAGCGCATTCCGGAGACGGAAGCCCAGGACGAGGTCAGCATCGTAACCCGTGCCTTCAACGCCATGTTGGATTCCCTGAACCTCTACATTGATAAGGTTAGGGAAGGCGCCGAGAAGGAACAGCAGATGAAGGAGCAGGAGCTTCTGATGGAGAACCATCTGAAGGAAGCACAGCTTCGGTTCCTGCAGGCCCAGATCAATCCGCATTTTCTTTTTAATTCCTTAAATGCCGGCGTGCAGTTGGCGGAGATGGAGGACGACGAGAAGACTGCGGTATTCTTAGGGAAGATGGCGGACTTTTTCCGCTATAATGTTAAGAAAGGAACGGAGGACGCCCGCATTGAAGAGGAGCTGTCCATCGTTGAAAACTATATTTATATCCTGAATGTACGATTCGCCGGTGAAATCATTTTTACCAAGGAAGTGGACGAGGGAGCACTGAACTTCCGGATGCCGAGTATGATCTTGCAGCCGTTGGTAGAGAATGCAGTGAACCACGGAATTCGTGATATGATTGGAGAAGGCTGGATTCGGTTAACGATTCAGAACGATCCGGATCGGGTAAAAATCGTGATTGAGGATAACGGCAAGGGCATGGATGCCCTGCAGATTCAAAAGATTATGGAACGGGTAGAAACCATCCACGAAGACGATTCCACCGGAATCGGACTGGACAATGTTATTTCCCGTTTGTCTCTCTACTATGATGATGTGAACGTAGTAGAGATTGTAAGCCCGGGGGAGAATCAGGGCACCAAGGTAATCCTGCGATTACCGAAGAAGGAGACCTAAAAGAGATGTTTCGTGTTTTAGTTGCAGATGACGAAGGAATCATGCGTGATTCCATCAAAAATACCATACAGCAGAACTTCGGAAGTGACTGCGAGATTGCCACGGCCAAAACCGGTCGTGAGGTCATTGAGCAGGCCCAAGGGTTCCATCCGGATATTGCATTCGTAGATATTCAGATGCCGGGCCTCTCCGGAATCCAGGCAATCCAGGAGATTCGCAAGTTCGATACCTCCATTGTGTTTGTTATCATTACCGCTTACGACCGTTTCGGATATGCCCAGGAAGCTGTGAACCTAGGCGTTATGGAATATGTCATGAAGCCGGTGAACAAGCAGAAGATTATCGATGTTTGTGTGCGGGCCATGCAGCAGGTGGAGGAGACCCGGAAGAAGCGCAGCGCGGATTTGAAGGTCCGTGAGAAGTTAGAGATTGTCATTCCGATGTTGGAGAGTGCCTTCATTAATAACCTGCTCCAGAAGGACGAGAGCGGCAGTTCCAGAAATTACTTGGAGATGTTGGATATCCATGATGAATACGGCTACATGGTAGTCTTGGAATTCGGTGATACCTTCGAGAACGGTAAGCTGACCAACGCCATGGGTTCCAATGTCCGGGCGAATAAGAATTTTTCCAGTATGGTAGAAACCCTCCATGCCTTCATGGACTGTGTCGTGGGCCCGATTATGGGTAACCGCATGATGCTCTATGTTCCGTTTGAACGGGAGCATCCAAGCTATGAACAGCGTGTAGAGATGATCTCCCGCGTGCGAAACAGTATCCGCAAAATGGAGACCGACTTGGATCTGCAATTCCGTGGAGGTATCGGTAATGTTACTTCCATTGATGATATCTATATGTCTTATAAGGATGCGATTCGTGCCCTGTCCCGAAGCGACCGCCATGTGGTACATATCATGGACGTGTCGGCGGCAACGGAAGAGAGTACCGGATATCCGCTGGAGTTAGAATCCCGTCTGGTACAGCTTGGTATGAAGGCGGATTTGAGCGGAGCCTTATCCTGTGGCGAAGAAATCGTGGAGTGGTTCCTTGGGGAGGAGCGGTACACGCTTGGCGATATTAAGATGCGTTTGTTGGAAATCGTACTTCGTATCGAGCAAAAAGCCCAGGAAGCCGGAACCCTTCGTATGGAGTTTCGACACCATGAGAATTACTTAGAGGATGTGGCCAGAATCAATAACGAGAAGGAACTGCGGGAGTGGTTCTTCGAGCAGATTCGCAAGATTTGCGATGAGATTCAGACTACGAAGGAAGAGACTTCCGACAGCGTGGTAAGTCGCTCCCTTACTTATATAAAGGAACATTTTTCCGAAGAGATTACCTTGGACGATGTAGCACGCCAAGTGGACATCAGCCCATATTACTTCAGTAAGCTGTTTAAGCAGGAAGTGGGGGAGAACTTCATTGAGTATCTCACCCAGACACGAATTGCCAAGGCGAAGGAATACTTGGTGAATCCGAAGTACAGCATCAAGGAAATCTGTGGCCTCTGCGGTTACAGTGATCCGAATTATTTCAGTCGAATTTTCCGTAAGTACGAAGGTGTATCACCTTCTGAATATCGAGGATAGCCGACAAGGGGAAAAGGTATGAGAAAGGTATTTGGTAAAAAGCGTTGGGGAACTGTATTGGTGGCAGCAGGTCTGGCCTTAAGCATCATGCTGGCCGGCTGTGGAAAGACGGCAGAGGCTGTTGGAAATGCGGATGCTGTGCGGGACGACGATGAGATTGTCATCGGCATGAGCTTCGATTCCTTCGTTATTGAGCGGTGGCTGAGGGACCGGAATGTGTTTATTTCCGCTGCGGAGAACTTAGGTGCTAAGGTTAACGTCCAGAGCGCCAACGGGGATTTACAGGAGCAAATCAACCAGATTCGTTACCTGATTAAGGAACGGGTGGATGTGATTGTGGTGATTCCGGTGGACTGTGCGGCGATTGCCCCGGTTATCGAAGAAGCGAAGGATGCCGGCATCAAGGTGATTAGCTATGACCGGGCCATTGTGGACGGCAATGAGGACCTCTACATCTCTTTTGATAATGAAGAGGTGGGACGCCTGATGGCTTCGGAGTTAAAGGGTGCCCTTCCGGATGGTGGCAAAGTCTTCATGATTGGCGGCCCTCTAACGGATGAGAACGTGAAGCAGGTGGAGAAGGGCATTGGCAAGGAGCTGAAGGATGCCAATCTGGAAATTGTCTACACCTACCGCTGCGACAACTGGAATGCTGCGGAAGGTTACGAAGCTGTGAAGACCGCACTGATTGATTATCCGGATGTGTCTGCAGTGATCTGTGGCAATGATGATATTGCAACCCAGGTCTTCCGGGCCTTGTCCGAGGAACGCTTAGCAGGCAAGGTACTGATCACCGGACAGGACGGAGATCTTATGGCATGCCAGCGAATTGTACAGGGCACACAGTTAATGACGGTGTTTAAATCTGTGGAGCAGGAGGCAACGGTGGCTGCCCAGTATGCGGTAACACTGGCCAAGGGAACGGCGGATTTAAGTAGTTTACCTACCATAAATAATGGAAACTATGACGTCCCATATCTGGAATTGAAACCGATTTCAGTGACCAAAGAAAACATGGAAAGTGTGATAATTGCTGGTGGTTTCCACTCTGAAGAGGAAGTGTATTTCCAAAAAGAAGAGGAAACGGAAGAAGACTAGCACACTGATAGCACAAATTAGGAAAAGACCTTTTGACTTGTTCAAAGGTCTTTTTTTATGTTCAAAAAAATGTGCTATTGGTTGGCAAAAAAGTGGCGCGTTGGAAATGATACGATTTGACTATCAAAAAACCAATCTTTGTATTAAGGAGGGAGAAAGCTAATATGAAGAAAAAGTTATTATCATTTTTACTGGCTACTACAATGGTAGCTACATTGGCAACCGGATGCGGGGAAGCTGCTACAGCTGATACCGGTGCTGATGAACCGGCAGCTACCACAGAGGAGACCACTGAGGAGACTACAACAGCAAGTGGTGACCAGACCGTTGGTATCGCAATGCCAACACAGTCTCTTGAGAGATGGAACCGTGACGGTTCTTACTTGAAGGAGCAGTTCGAGAGCAAGGGATACGCTGTAGAGCTTACCTACTCTGACAACAAGATCGATCAGCAGGTTAAGGATATTGAAGGTCTTATCGCTGACGATGTTGACTTGCTTGTAATCGCAGCAATCGATGGCGAGTCTTTGAGCCAGGTTCTTGCAGACGCTAAGGATGCTAACATTCCTGTTATTTCCTATGACCGTTTGATTATGAACACCGATGCAGTTAGCTACTATGTATCTTTCGATAACTACACTGTTGGTAAGTTACAGGGTGAGTTCGTTGAGAAGCAGTTAGACCTTGCTAATGCAGGCGACAAGACCTACAACATCGAGTTTACCGCAGGTGATCCTGCTGATAACAATGCCGGATTCTTCTTCAACGGTGCTTATGATGTATTGAAGAAGTACATCGATGCAGGTACTTTGGTTGTTAAGTCCGGACAGACTGACTTCGATAAGGTTGCAACCAAGAACTGGGCTACAGATGAAGCGCTTAAGAGAATGCAGAACATCCTTGCTTCCTACTATGGAGATGGCAAGACTAAGTTAGACGTAGCTCTTTGCTCTAACGATTCTACCGCTCTTGGTGTAACTCAGGCTATCGAGTCTGATTACTGGGGAGATGTTAAGGACGTTATTATTACCGGTCAGGACGGTGACGTTGCTAACCTTGCAAACCTTGTTGATGGCAAGCAGACCATGACCGTATACAAGGCAGTAGCTAACGAGGCAGTTGCTACACTTGATCTTGGTATCGCTTTGTTGAACGGCGAGACTCCTGATGAAGGCTTAATCAGCGCTGCCGGATGGAACTTTGATTGTGCATATGACACTGAGTCTTATGACAACAACGTAGCTAAGATTCCTTCTTACTTACTGGTACCTACCGTAGTAACCAAGGACAACCTTGAGAAGGAACTTGTTGATACCGGATACTACACCTTAGATGCTAACGGATATCCACAGGCTACTAACTAGTATTTTAAAAGGGTTTACAATTTAGGTTATTTTCGGGGCGAGGCGCTCTGCCTCACCCCGATATTTTTGAAAAAATATTCGTAAGACTATTTATTGAGGGAACTATTTGGACTGCACTACAAAGTGAGGCAGGAGGGAATACATTGGCAGATTATATATTGGAAATGAAAAATATTACCAAGCTTTATCCCGGTGTTAAAGCTTTGGACGATGTTAATCTCCAGGTGCAGCGCGGTGAAATACATGCGCTCGTCGGTGAAAACGGCGCAGGAAAGTCCACTCTTATGAATGTACTTTCCGGAACAATTCCATTTGGGGAATACACAGGAGATATTGTTTATAACGGAGAAAAATGTACCTTTAACAACATTCACGATTCTGAGAGTAAAGGTATTGTAATTATTCATCAGGAATTGGCTTTGATTCCTGAGCTGACCATTGCTGAGAATATGTTCTTGGGAAATGAGCGTAAGAACAGCATTGGAAAGATTGACTGGGCGAAGACCTATAGTGAGGCACAGACCCAGATGAAGCGAGTTGGCCTGAAGGAAAAATCCAACGTACTGATTAAGGATATCGGTACCGGTAAGCAGCAGCTGGTAGAAATTGCCAAGGCACTTTCCAAGAACGTTAAGTTGTTGATTTTGGATGAGCCGACCTCTTCCTTGAACGAGGAAGATTCCAAGATGCTTTTGGATATGCTTCTTGATTTTAAGAAAGAAGGACTTACCTCCATTATTATCACCCATAAGTTGAACGAGGTTGCGTACTGTGCGGATAACATCACGGTACTTCGTGATGGTGCTACGATCGAAACGATTTCCAATGCAGATCACAACATTGATGAGGAACGCATCATTAAGGGAATGGTTGGTAGAGAGCTTACCAATCGTTTCCCTGCTCGTGAGCACAACGTGGGCACGGAGGTAATGTTTGAAGCAAAGAACTGGACGGTTTACCATCCGGTTTATACAGAAAAATGTGTGGACAAGAACGTAAGCTTCAAGGTTCACAAGGGAGAAATCGTAGGATTCTCCGGATTGCAGGGTGCAGGCCGTACCGAGCTTGCAATGTCTCTGTTCGGACGTAGCTACGGTTCCCACATCTCCGGCCAGGAGTTCATCAACGGCAAGGAAGTGCATCTGAAGAATGAGCACGATGCCATTGAACATGGCTTGGCATACGCTACCGAAGACCGTAAGGTCAACGGTTTGGTTCTGTCCGATTCCATCGCTTGGAACACCACCATGGCGAAGATGGATAAGGTCAGTGACAAGCGCGGTGTCATCAATGTCGCAGCTGAGAATAAGGCTGCGGAAGAATATGTAGCAGCTATGAAAACAAAGACCCCGAGTATTCAGCAGGCAGTTGGAAACCTCTCCGGTGGTAACCAGCAGAAGGTTCTCTTATCCAAGTGGATGTTTGCAGAGCCGGATGTATTGATTCTGGATGAGCCGACCCGTGGTATCGACGTTGGTGCAAAGTATGAGATTTACTGCATCATGAACGACATGGTAGCACAGGGCAAGGCAGTAGTAATGATTTCATCCGAGTTACCGGAATTGTTGGGAATGTGTGATCGAATCTATGTTATGAACGAAGGCGAGATGGTTGGCGAATTCACGAAGGAAGAAGCTACTCAGGAGAAGATTATGAGCGCCATCTTAGCTTCGGACAAGCAGCATCAATAGGAGGGGAATTATGAACTTCAAAACATTTATTAAAAAATACACCATGGTTATTGCCCTGGTTGTTGTATTTATTTTCTTTGCATTTTTGACTGGCGGCCGTACTCTGATGGCACAGAACGTATCTAACCTGGTATTGCAGAATGCATACGTTTTGGTCATGGCCTGCGGTATGTTGTTATGTATCTTAACCGGTGGTAACGTTGACTTGTCTGTCGGCTCCACCTTGTGTTTATCTGCAGCATTGTCTGCGAAGCTGTTATCTGTTGGCGCACCTGCTCCGGTAGCAATTCTTGCATCTATTGCACTTGGTAGTGTCATTGGTGTATGGCAGGGATATCTGATTGGTTATGTTCATATCCCTCCATTCATTTGTACTTTGGGCGGCATGTTCTTATTCCGTGGATTTGCTCGTGTTATCCTGGATTCCAGAACAATTGCTGTTTCTAACCAGGCATTTTTGAACCTCTTTGGTTCCTACATTAACATTCCGGGTCTTGATACTCAGAATCACTGTGTATCTGCTTTGATTATTGGTATTGTTGTTGCAGTTGGTCTCGTACTTGCTACTATCCTTCGTCGTGCAAATCAGAAGAAGAATGGTTATAACGTTCCATCTGCTTTGAGTTCTTATCTGAAGACTGGCATTATTGCAGTATTGATTGTGATCTACTCTTCTAAGTTGATGCAGTACAAGGGTATCCCGGTAATGCTTCTTTGGATCTTAGTTGTAGTATTAATCTTTGCTTTCTTAACAAGCTCTACCGTATTTGGTCGTTACTTCTACGCAGTAGGTGGTAACGAGAAGGCAACAAAGTTATCCGGTATTGATCCACGCAAGGTTTACTTCCGTGCATACTTCTGGATGAGCTTCTTGGCAGCATTTTCCGGACTTTTGATGGCAACCCGTATCGGTTCTGTTGACGGTAACATGGGTAACTCCTTCGAGATGGACGCAATCGCATCCTGCTTCATCGGTGGCGCTAGTGCTTACGGTGGATCCGGTACCGTTCCTGGAATCATGATTGGTGCTTTACTTCTGGGTGTTATCAACCAGGGTATGTCCATCTTCGGATTGTCCGACATGTGGCAGTACGTAGTTAAGGGCGGCGTTCTTCTTGCAGCCGTTGTCTTCGACGTAGTGTCCAATCACAAGACAGGTAAGTCATAAATTGACTTTTCTGAATCCCTCAATAAAGGGAAGTAGCCCGGCGGTCTCCGTCGGGCTATTTCAATTCTTGGGGGCATGGAAGTTGTGCTATTCTCTCATGCCCCTGCATTTGTATTTTGGCTGAGGTGGTGCCTGCGTCAAGGGTGCGAAGCACCGCAAAGCGGCTGGGGCCCTTGACCCGGCAGCCCCCTCAGCTGTTTTGTTGACAGGGGGCATGAGAGCTATACCTGATAGTCAAAAAAGGTTGTGAATGTATGAATAATGGCGTGGCGGCAGAGGAGGAGCACCTATTTAGTAGTTCTCTATGCCTATTTAAGGATGAACAGGCTATATGCGCAGATGCAAAGCATAGGGAATGCTGAAAAAGTAAAATTCCTATGCCAAATGAAGACAAAAAGGGGGCTTTTGTGGGAGATAAGGCATAGGGAATATGTATTTTTAGAATTCCCTCTGCCTGTGCCCCGGAAATAGGTGAAAAAAGTTGGCGTTTTGGCATAGGGAAAGTGAAAAAGATAAAATCCCTATGCCGGCAGGGTGAAAGACCTTCATTCTTATGCCCCCTTGATTAATAATTTGCTGAGAAGGTGTCTGCGTCAAGGGTGCGAAGCACCGCGAAGCGGCCTGGGCCCTTGATGCGGAAAACCTCTCAGCTATTATTCTAAAAGGGGGCATGGAAAGAAAAATATACGACACCTGCGGCGTACAGATTTTATGATTTGTATAAAGAAAATGGTTACGAAGGGATGTTTTTTGTGCTAAATATAAGTATGATATAGTTATCACATTATCTGTAGAAAGGGAGTAAAACATGTTTGCACAAATATTGGCAGTGATTATTTTTGTGTTTATGTTTGCTGCAATCGTTCAGGGTAAGTTAGAGCGCCATTGGGTGACTCTAGGCTGTGGTCTTGCAACAATGGTGTTCGTATTCGGAATAGGTATGCGAAGCAGCAGTGCGTTATGGGAGACCTTGAACCTGCATAACATTTTCACGGCAGAATTTTGGCATGTAACGGGGGAGGCGACAGAGTCTTCTTCCGGTATTAACTGGGCGACGATTATCTTCATCGCCGGTATGATGGTCATGGTAGAAGGTATGGCGGAGGCTGGATTCTTCCGTTGGTTATGCCTTCGAATTGCAAAGGCCGTATCCTACAAGACGATTCCGATTTTCATTACCTTCATGATTATGTCTGCGGTACTGTCCATGTTCATCGATAGTATCACCGTTATTCTGTTCCTTGCAGCAGTTACGGTAGAGCTGGCACAGCTTCTGAAGTTCACACCGGTTCCATTGATTCTGGCAGAGATTTTCTGCGCGAATTTAGGTGGATCTGCAACGATGAGCGGTGACCCGCCAAACATCATCATCGGAACCGCATTGGGATATTCCTTCTTTGACTTCCTGGGCCATACCGGTGTCATTGCAGGAATCTCTTTGGTATTTACAGTTCTGTTTTTCTATCTTGCTTACCGCAAGGAGATTATTGAATCTGATGAGGAAGACGGCGACATCGAGTATCCGGATCCGAAGGATGCTATCGTGGATAAGAAGGGCTTTGTACTGAGCAGTTTGATTTTTGCTCTTGCCGTTGTTCTTTTGGTAACTCACGCAAGCACCGGACTGACCGTTGCCTCCATCGGCGTAATTGTTGCAATTCTAACAATTATCGTGGCAGGACGTAAGACACCGGAGATTATAAAGCGTGTGGATTACAGAACCTTACTGTTCTTCATTGGCCTGTTCATCGTTGTCGGTGGATTGGAGCAGACCGGTATCTTAGAGTTGATTGCCGGCTTAATTGCGAAGGTAAGTAACGGTAATGTTTATGTTATGGTTGCAATTATTCTTTGGGTTTCTGCGTTTGCTTCCGCATTCGTGGACAACATCCCATTCGCAGCAACCATGGTTCCGGTTATCCAGACATTGGCAGCAACTCAGGGCGTCCATCTTGACACCTTGGCTTGGACACTTTCCATGGGTACCGATATCGGTGGTAGTGCAACTCCAATCGGAGCAAGCGCTAACGTTGTAGGTACGGCAGTAGCTGCAAAACACGGATATCCGATTAGCTGGAAGAAGTACTGTACCGCTGCAGTTCCGGCAACTATTATGGTGATTTTGATTTCCATGATTTCAATTTATCTGCGTTACTTATAAGTCGTAAGTATGGTACAATCTAGTTAGGAGAAACTAGTATTGCGGAAAGGGGAAATACATATGGACAAACAGGTTATTATTTCAATCGGCCGCGAGTTCGGTAGTGGTGGACACGTAATTGCCAAGGCGATTGCAGACCGCATGAATCTGCCGTACTACAATCACGAAATCCTGAACAACATTGCGAAGGAGATGAACGTAGACCCGAAGACATTAGCGGAGTTTGAAGAGAAGAGACACAGCTCTTTCTTTTCCCGTACCGTTCGTGGGTACAACAATTCTCCGGAGGAGCAGATTGCTCAGCTGCAGTTTGATTACTTGCGTAAGAAGGCAGCTTCCGGTGAGTCCTTCGTTGTGGTTGGTCGCTGTGCGGAATCCGTACTGAGTGAGTATCCGGGACTAATTTCCATTTTTGTCTTGGCAGATCGGGATGCAAAAATCAAGCGTACCGCTTCTTGTGAGAACATCACAGAGAAAGAGGCGGAGGTGATGATGCTGACACACGATAAGTACCGTAAGGCATATCACAATCACTATGCGAATATGAAGTGGGGCGATTCCAGACTGTACGATATGTGCATCAACAGCACACGCCTTGGAATTGAGAAGACCACTGACGTGGTATTTGACTATATTCAGAGACGTATTGCCGATATGTAAAAATTTATCGAATTTTTTTATGGAGCAGGCGAGATTCTTATATCCGTCTGCTCTATTTTTTTGCTATAATTATTATGTTATATGAGGTGCAAATTTAATCTAGGAGGTTGACTTGTATGAATGAATCACAATTTGTCCGTGCGAATAATCGAGCGTTTATTATTAATGTACTGATTAATGCTGCGGCGATTTCACTTGTTCTTGTCGGGGGATTTCGAGATGGTTTTGCAACTCGTGAGGCAATACAGATTGTATTCCTCATCATCGGTATGGGCATGGGTATCGGCGGCTACGTTGCTCATAAGGGAGAGAAGCTTGGTGCAATCCTTATCATGGGTGGTTCCTCCGTTGTATACGTAGCATGTATGCTGGCCCAGATGAATATGCTGTACCTTGGTATGGGTTATCCGGTACTGTTTTCCGCATTCGTGTACATGAATGAGAAAATTGTTTTCGGCGGCAACTTAGTCATTACCCTTGCCGGTATCATAGAGATGGGAATTCTGATTTCCAAAGGTAAGCTTTCCAGCTATACCGCAGTAGTTTCTGTTTTTATCATGATTTTGGTTGGAATTGCTGCGAACTTCAGTATTCGTTTGCTGAAGCATTTTAACGAAGAAAACAATGCAGCCATTCGAGAGGGTGCCCAGCAACAGGAAGAAGCCGGTGCACATATGATGACAGTTGCGAAGAATATTTCCGCATTGTTTGATGATGCCAACGCTCATATGGAAGATTTACGTGACATCGTTGAGAAGAGCGATTCTTCCATGAAGAACATTGCGGATTCCACAGAGAGTACTGCAGAATCTGTAACTACCCAGGCGGCTCAGATTCAGGATATCCAGACTCAGACCCAGACTGCGGATGCACAGCGCAAGGAGATGATTGCCCAGTCCAGAGACACTCAGAATACGGTTCACGAAGGCCAGAAAGCTATCGAGTCCCTCAAGGAGAAGTCTCAGTTGGTAAACGATGCCAGCCATATTACGGTGGATTCCACCAAGGCTGTTTTGGATAAGATTGATTCCGTTCAGGATATGGTTGGAACCATCATCGCGATTTCCGGCCAGACCAATTTGTTGGCATTGAACGCATCCATCGAGGCAGCCCGTGCAGGCGAGGCAGGACGAGGCTTTGCCGTTGTTGCTGAGGAGATTCGCCAGTTGTCCGAGCAGACCGCAGCAGCCAGTGCAAATATTACCCAGATCATCAGCGAGCTGACAGAGAATGCCAACACCGCAATGGAGAGCATGGACAATACCATGGCTGCCGTTGAGGAGCAGAACGAGATGATCCGCAAGGCGGAGGAGAACTTCGAACAGATTAATGCCAACGTTGGTGAGTTGGTTGACAGCTTCCACGCCATCGGACGTAGTATGGAGGCCATCAATTCCGCAACCGGTGAGATCAATGAGAGCATCTCCAATCTGTCCGCAACCAGTGAAGAGGTTGCAGCGCTGTCCAACGAAGGTGTAGCCGCAATGAATGATGCGGTAGACAAGTTCGATGAATTCGATAAGACGTTGAAGGGCATCTACAAGGAAGCCCAGGAGCTGTCCAAGTATACGGCTGAGAGCTAATGATATAGAATTCTTTTTCCCACATGTTTCCGGTTGGAGGCATGTGGGATTTTTTTGCGAAAAATTGCGTGCAATCCATCCGACACCATGCTAGTATGTGTCTATGGAAACGAATATGACACAGGGCAAGCCCCTCAAATTAATCTTGAAATTCATATGGCCCTTATTATTAGGCAATACCTTCCAGCAGCTGTACAACATGGTGGATACTGTCATCGTTGGTAAGTTCGTGGGAGCCAATGCGTTAGCGGCGGTTGGATCCACGGGCACCATTATGTTCCTTGTAATGGGTCTGGCCAATGGTATGGCAACGGGATTTACCGTGTTAACCAGCCAGAAGTACGGCGCCGGTGAGTTGGAGGCAACACGCAAGACCGTAGCCAACGGCGTGCTGTTGGCAGTGATTGTGTGTACGGTGCTGACTATTACCAGTTTGGCCATTATGCATACCTTGCTGACGATTATGAACACCCCGGCGGAGATTTACGATGATGCCTATGCTTACATCAGTACCATCTGTATGGGTATTTTTGCACTGGTATTCTACAACCTGTTTGCCAGCTTCCTGCGGGCGGTGGGCAACAGTACCATGCCGCTGGTATTCCTGATTGTTTCCGCATTCCTGAACATTATTCTGGATTTGGTTTTTATCATCAATTTCCATATGGGCGTTCGCGGTGCGGCGCTGGCAACGGATGTGGCCCAGGGAATTTCTGCGATTCTATGTATTATCTACATCTATTCTAAGGTGGATGTACTACGACCGCGGAGGGAAGACTGGCGGCTCCATGCATGCTACACCAGACGTCAGTTGGCCATTGGTGTGCCGATGGCGTTGCAGTTCGGTATTACAGCGTCCGGAACCATGGTGATGCAGGCAGCCATCAACATCTACGGTGCTGTGGCAGTTGCAGGATTTACTGCGGCGGGCAAGGTACAGAACTTGCTGACTACCGGTATGATGTCCATTGGACAGACCATGGCAGCGTATGTGGGCCAGAATTACGGCAAGCGGGATATGGCACGTATTGACGAAGGCGTGCGGGAAGCCAACAAGATTGGCGTGATTTATTCTCTGGTATCCGGTGTGTTAACCGTTGCGTTATTGCCGTATCTGTTGCGAATGTTTTTCGCCGCAGATGTAGATCTTGACGCCTTATTGCCATATGCCAGAACCTATATCCAGATAAGTGTAGTATGCTTTATTCCGCTGGCGATGATCTTCATTTTCCGCAACACCATTCAGGGCTGCGGATACGGTATGACAGCGATGATGCTTGGCATTATGGAGCTTGTTGCCCGTTTGGCCATGGCAATCGGTTCCATGTTTGTGGGCAGTTATGCAATGGCAGTGGCTTCCGATGCAGCGGCATGGGTAACCACAGGATTCTTCGGACTGTTTCTGTTCCTTCGGGTGCGGAAGCGGATTCTGAAAAAATGGGACGAAGGAACGTACTTAGAATAGAATGAAACATCGATATCGAAACGTATTAAAAACATTAATTGCTCTGTCCATCCCTACCATCTTAGAAGAAGTTATGAGTGTGCTTCTGCAGTATGTGGATACTGCTATGGTGGGACATTTGGGCGAAGAGGCTACGGCTGCGGTTAGTACCACCACCACCATTTCCTGGATGGTAAACGGTGCGGTCTATGCTTTTGGTATTGCCGTATTGGCCCTCATATCCCAGGCTTGTGGTCGTGGGGATGAGAAGACCATGAAGGATGTCTCCAAACAGGCATTTTTCCTGACCTTAATCTGCGGTCTTAGTGTAGGTGCCCTTGCGATGGCGCTTTCGCCGTTTATCCCAACCTGGATGGGGGCCAACGAAGCCATTCGGGCAGAGGCATCCAGATACTTTTTCATTATCAGTATGCCGATGGTGTTCCGTGCAGGAAATATGATCTTCGGGGAGGCGATTCGCGGTACATTGGATACCAAGTCGCCGATGCTGGTAAATCTTGTGGAAAACGTGTTGAATACGGTACTGAATTACCTGCTCATCTATGTGTTACACATGGGTGTTACCGGTGCAGCCATTGCATCTGCCATTGCCTATACGGTGGGCGGAATTGCAATGTATGTAGTATATCGTCGGAAGACGGCACTTCGTTGGAAATACAACGAACTTGCCTGGGATTCCAAAACCATGAAGGAGATTTGCAAGATTGGTCTTCCGGCCATGGGAAGTGATTTGATTGCAACCTCCGGCTACGTGGTATTTACGGCCATGGTATCCGGCATGGGCACGACGATTTTTGCTGCCCATTCTATTGCGGTAACGGCTGAGACCATCTTCTATATTCCGGGTTACGGATTGCGGGCTTCCACCTCCTCTATGGCGGGCGTTGCCTTGGGAGAAGAAGACCACGAGAAGTTAAAAAAGGTCTGCGTCTTAAGTATTCTTCTTACCGTTGGATTGATGACGTTAAGCGGATTGCTTTTGTACTTTGGAGCAACACCGCTGATGCGGATTTTTACCCCAAGTGAACGGGTCATTGCTATGGGTAGTGATGTGTTGAAGCTGGTGGCTTTTTCGGAGCCGTTCTTCGGATTGATGGTTGTTATTCAGGGTATTTTCTACGGATTGGGTCGCACCAAGCAGGTCTTCGCTGTTGAGACGGTGGGCATGTGGGGCGTGCGTATCCTGTTTACGTATTTATGCGTCCATGTCTGGAAGCTTGGGCTGATTGCGGTATGGAATTGTATGATTGCAAGCAATGTGGCAAAAGCGGTATTATTATTTATATTGCTACTGGTAGAGTATCACAAGCTTTTCCAGAGGAAGGGGTTAGAGCATGACACAGTTTGATCAGCGTAACATCAGTATGATGATGGATCTCTACGAGATGACCATGGCCAATGGCTATTTTTCCAGCGCTTCTAAGGAGGATCGGGTTACCTTCGATGTTTTTTACCGAAACAATCCTGACGGCGGCGGATTCGCTATTTTTGCCGGCTTAGAGCAGGTGGTAGAGTATATTGAGAACTTGCATTTTACCGAAGAGGACGTTGCGTATTTTCGCAGCTTGAATCTCTTTGATGATGCCTTCTTGGATTATTTGGCAGACTATCACTTCACCGGTGATGTATTTGCTTTTCCGGAGGGTACCATTATGTATCCGAACGAGCCGATTATTACGGTCAGTGCGCCTCTGATTGATGCCCAGTTGATTGAGACGGCAATCCTGGCTCAGGTGAACCACCAGTCTCTGATTGCTACTAAGTCCCAGCGTATCGTGCGTGCTGCTGCAGGCCGAGGCGTTTCAGACTTCGGTGCCAGACGTGCCCACAACATGGACTCTGCGGTGTACGGTGCAAGAGCAGCTTACATCGGTGGTGTAGGAAGTACGGCTACGGTTCTGGCCGGCCAGATGTTCAACATTCCGGTAAGCGGAACCATGGCGCACAGCTGGGTTATGTATTATGAAGATGAGTTTACGGCGTTTAAGAACTACGCCTTAAAATATCCGGATGCTACGGTGCTTCTGGTAGATACTTACGATGTATTGCATTCCGGTATTCCCAATGCCATTCGTTGTGCCAAGGAAGTCTTGGAGCCGATGGGCAAGAGACTTAAGGGTATTCGCTTAGATTCCGGCGACTTGGCTTATCTGTCCAAGCAGGTGCGTAAGATGCTGGATGAGGCAGGCTTACAGGATTGTATGATTGTGGCTTCCAACAGCTTGGATGAGTACACCATTACCTCTATTCTGCAGCAGGGCGGATGCATCGATTCCTTCGGTGTTGGCGAGCGTTTGATTACTGCTAAGAGCGATCCGGTCTTCGGCGCAGTATATAAGATTTGCGAGGTGGAGCACGAGGGTGTCCGCATTCCGAAGATTAAAGTCTCCGAGACTGTGGAAAAGATTACGAATCCGGGGCGGAAGCGTGTATATCGTATCTACGATGAATCCGGCAAGGCCATTGCGGACTTGATTACCAAGTGGGACGAGGAGCTGGATTTGTCCAAGCCGTATCGTTACGTGGATCCGGAGAAGCCTTGGAAGACCAGATACTTCGAGAACTGCACCGCCAAGGAATTGCAGGTACAGGTGATTGCCGGCGGTAAGCGTACCAGAGAGCCGGAATCTCTCCAGAATCTGAAGGGATTTGTTATGACACAGTTATGCAGTGAAATCTGGGCAGAGGAGCAGCGTTTTGAAAACCCGCACAAGCACTACCTGGACATGAGCCCTGCATATTACGAAGGAAAAATGGAACTATTATCCAATATTCAAGATAAATAATTGGTTATTCTGCCAAAATGCCCGACATTAGTCGGGCATTTTGTTCACTTATCAGATAGTTAGGGGTACAATAAGTAATGTATTATTTACCACAGAGGAGGCATAATTTCATATGGCAAACGAAGTACAGCAAAAGGGGAAAGAGCCAAAGGTCGCTTTTGTTCATTCATTAGCGTTCAAGTTTACGGCTCTTATTTTTGTGATTGTTTTAGCAATTATATCCGTACTCGAAACGACTTCTTCCATGGCAAGCGTCAGCGCGTTGGAAGATGTCTATCACAATTATACCCAGGACGTGGCAGAAGCGGCAGCAACCAGCGTTGACGCAATGATGGAGGGACGTGCAAATGCTTTATCCGGAGGCTTGGACGGTCCGCAGACAGAGAATAATAGAATTAGCTTTCTGTTAAATGATCCGGATGGATATCGACAGGAAATGTTTGATACCTTTAACGAGACCCTTGGTGGAATTACCTTGAAGGGTGTGGAAGGTTCCTATGCTTACATGGTAAGTGCAGACGGAACCATGGTTTATCATCCGACCGTGGACAAGATTGGTAACCCGGTGGAGAATGATGCGGTGAAGAACCTGGTAAGCCAGTTACAGTCCGGCAAAACTCCGGAAGAGATTGGCTCAGGGTCTGTAGTGTATATGTTTAAAGGCGCAAAGAAGTATGCGGGCTATGCTTTTACCGCAGGTGGTAACATGGTGATTGTTACCGGCGACTATGATGTGGTTATGGCTCCGATTCGCCAGATGCAGATGACATCTCTTTTGATTGCTTCCATCTGTATTGTGGTAGCGCTTGTTCTTTTGTACATTGTAATCAAGTTGATGCTTCGCCCGATTCACGATGTTGGTGAGATTATTACCAAGACGGCAGACTTGGATTTCCGCAAGACTGCCAACGGGGATAAGCTGGCCAAGAGAAAAGATGAAATCGGTCTTATGGCCAAGGCGGTTAGCCAGATGCGCCGCAACCTGCGTGGCATCATCAATCGTTTGATGGATACTTCCGGATTGATCGGTAACGATATGGCAGATTTGGAGGCTAGCTCCACCGATGTGAATAACAAGTGTACCGATAACTCCGCTACGACAGAAGAGTTGGCTGCTACCATGCAGGAAGCTGCTGCTACCGTAGAGCACATCAACGGTAACATTCAGGATATGCAGACCGAGGCTCAGAAGATCAATGAGTTGGCCAAGAACGGTGAGAAGTTCTCTGAAGAAGTTATGGGACGTGCAGAGCAGTTGCATCGTACAACCGAGGAGTCTACCGACAGCACCAGACACATCTATGAGAACGTGAAGGTGAAGGCAGACAGCGCATTAGAGGGCGCGAAGGCCGTTGATAAGATTAATGAGTTAACCAACTCCATTATGGAGATTTCCGACCAGACCAGTCTGTTGGCGTTGAATGCTTCCATCGAAGCTGCCCGTGCCGGTGAAGCCGGTCGTGGTTTCGCCGTTGTTGCCGGTGAAATTGGTAACTTAGCGAAGCAGACTACCGAGGCTGTTGCCAACATCAACTCCATCGTTGGGGATGTGATTGATGCGGTTCGTAACATGTCCGACTGTCTGAATGAGACCAACAGCTTTATTGGTGATACGGTTCTTACCGATTATGAGAACTTCGCTAAGGTCAGCGAGCAGTACCAGCAGGATGCGGATGCATTCAAGGATAGCATGGTTCAGATTCGTGAGGGCGTTGGTTCCCTGGATAGCCAGATTAATGAAGTCACCGGATCCATCGGTGGTATCAGCGAGAGTGTTACGGATTCCGCCAATGCGATTTCCGATATAGCCGGCAAGACCAGTGATATTGTAAACGGAACCGGAACCACTTCCGAGAAGGTGGATGAGTGCCGCGAATGTGTTTCCGATTTGGAAGGCATCGTTAAGGAATTCCGCCTGCAGTAATTTCATATGTATGATACGAGCTCCTGCATTTCAAATGCAGGGGCTCTTTTTACATTAGCTGCCCACATATAATATACAGTTTGTGGCATATGTATACGATGTGCGACAGATGAGACGGTTTGTATATTGTTAGAATATGGCCTTGTACCTAATATCAAAGTAAGAAAACTCTATGTTTTGTTTTTTCGTTTATAGGAGGGAACTATGGCTAATGTATTTTCTAACATGACACATGCTATTCAGCGTCAGGCGTTCTCAGTTGCGATTGAGAAGTTCCTGAAACACCTGGATAAGAATCCGGAGAATCGTACGGAAGCGTACTTGAAGTTGGTGGATGCTGCAGAGCGTTTCTGGGGAGAGAACGGTGCAAGCAAGGAGAACTTGAACCGGGTTCGTAAGGCAATCTGCGATCCGAACAACCGTTGGGTAAAATATATCAACAAGGTATTGGATGAATCCAATCCAACCTATCTGCATAAGATGGCATTGAATTTAGGTTACGAGGCATTTTTCCGCGGAAC
>JAEEGI010003644.1_pt1 | contig 36567 bp, 34 predicted proteins | sample 8958751 | NCBI WGS metagenome assembly JAEEGI01 (sample SAMN16246545, study PRJNA631951) | gut metagenome | biome: gut microbiome; feature: rumen; material: KS-attached | host: Bos | place: Iran: Karaj | collected 2018-10 | reverse complement strand
AGGCCAATCCGGAAGGAAAGGAAGACATGCTGGCGGGCATTACCGCCATCCGCAAGATGCACGTGCGGGTGGTGCAGGAAACCGGTCTCACCAGTGCGGAAGAAATCCTGTACCCGGAAAACCACCGGTACCTTTCCGACATTTTATCCTATGCAGCCATCGGCGCCCGTTCCGTGGAAGACCAGCTGCACCGGATGATCGCCAGCGGCGTGGGCATTCCCGTAGGCATGAAGAACCCCACCGGCGGCGACATCGGCGTCATGATGAATTCTATTGAAGCGGCCCAGCACGAACAGAGTTTCCTGTTCCACGGGTGGGAAGTACGCACGAAAGGAAATCCTCTGGCCCACGCTATTTTGCGGGGTTATGTGGACAAATTCGGCAACAACATGCCCAACTACCATTATGAAGACCTGCAGGGACTGCTGGACGCCTACCACGAACGGGACGTCGTCAACCCGGCCGTCATTGTGGACGCCAACCACTCCAATTCTGGGAAAAAATATCTGGAACAGATCCGCATTTCCAAAGACGTGATGCACAGCCGTCAGGTCTCCCCCGATATCCGGCAGCTGGTCAAAGGCATCATGATTGAAAGCTACCTGGAAGACGGCAACCAGAAAATCGGCGGCGGCGTGTACGGCCGCTCCATTACCGATCCCTGCCTGGGCTGGGCCAAGAGCGAGCGCCTGATACTGGAACTGGCAGAGATGGTGTAATTCATTCTCTTTTTAAAAAATTAACCGAAGCATATGCCTCTTTTCCCCCTCCCCGCTTCGCTCGTCGAAGGGGCCCCTTTGAGGTATATGCTTCGGTTTTTTATAAAGGCTTAAGGAAACAAGCCCTGCCGGCCTTCGCTTCTTCAGCCACTTTCATATCCGGAACTATCAAAAACGGTCCAGCAGCCGGTAGCCTTTGCCCCGCAGGAACGTTTCCGTTTCCGGTTCATCGGTACAGAACACCGCAATCGGCGTGCTGTCGCTGCGGTCAAAGGAAATGTACAGATAGCGGATCATCACATTGGCATTCTGCAGATCGGAAAGGATCCGGTTCAGGGTGCCCGGCTTGTCCGAAGCCATGTCAATGGCAAGGACTTTGTCCAGCCGGCACTGGTAGCCGGCTTTTTCCAAAGCGGACTTTGCCTCTTCGGATTTGTCAACGATCAGCCGGACAATGCCGAACTCCGCACTGTCCGTCGCCAGCATCGTATAAATATTAACATCTGACTGAGCCAGCACGCCTGTTATTTTACTTAACGCGCCTTTCGTGTTGGCTGCAAACAATGAAATCTGATTCAGCATGGTATTCCCCTCTTTCTATTTTTTTGCCTTTTGCGCAAGTTTTTTTATCTCTTCCCGGGAGAACTCATATCTTGCATTGCAGTACGGACAGGTAATTTCTGTTTTCTCATCCTCCGCCAGCTGGTTCAGCTCTTTTTTCGGCAGGGTCTGCAGGACGCCTTCTACCCGCTCCCGGCTGCAGCGGCAGCCGAAATGCAGCGGATAGCTGTCCAGAATTTCCACTTCCATATCTTTTCCCAGCATCTGAATGATCCGCTCCGGGGTAAAGCCCATGTCGATGAGACTGGAAACATAGGGAGTATGCCGCACATTTTTGTCCAGCTGTTCCAACGTTTCTTCACTGCAGTTGGGCAGCGCCTGGATGAACCAGCCCCCTGCAGCCTGCACATCGCCCTTTTCGTCCACCAGTACGCCCAGGCCAACAGAAGACGGCGTCTGTTCGGAAGTGTAAAGATATCTTGTCAGATCATCGGCAATCTCGCCGTCCACCAGTTCCGCTGTTCCCGTAAAGGGTTTTGCGCCGGCTGTGTATCGGGTCACGGAAATCGTGCCGTTGCCAACTGCGCCGCCAACATCAAGATGTCCGTTTTTCGGCGGCAGATACACATCCGGATTGCCCACATAACCCCGGGCAATGCCTCCCTGGGCTTCTCCCGTAATGCCCTGGATCGGTCCGTCGCCGGTAACTTTGATACCAACGCCTTCCTCATTTTTCATGGTAGCAGCCAGCAACAGCGCTCCGGTTACGGTACGTCCCAGTGCGGCAGTAGCCAGTTGGGACAGATTATGGCGCAGGGACAACTTGCGCACCAGACGGGTGGTCCGGGCAACGTAGATGCGCGCATCCCCCACAGTAGCGCGGGTTAAAATGTCCGCTTCACCGGTAAACTTTGCTTTGGCAGCTTTATCTTCGGTTTTATCAACAGTATTCGTTTTGATTTCTTCCATGGTAATCCCTTATCGCAAATCTATTTTAAAATTTTTTGAACAGGTTGGCCATTTCGATAGCGCTCATGGCAGCATCATAGCCTTTATTGCCAGCTTTGGTTCCGGCACGCTCCACGGCCTGCTGGATAGTTTCCGTAGTCAGGATACCGAAAGCAACCGGAACGCCGGTCTTCACGGACGCCTGGGCCACACCCTTGGCCGCTTCCGCGCAGACGTAATCAAAATGCGGAGTGGAACCACGGATGACCGCTCCCAGCGCAATCACTGCGTCAAACTTTCCGCTTTCCGCCAGTTTCTGCGCAGCCAGGGGAATCTCATATGCCCCGGGCACCCAGACCAGAACAACCTCTTCAGTGTTGCCCCCTGTGCGGCGGATGGCGTCTTCCGCGCCGCCCAACAATTTGCTGGTGATAAATTCGTTAAACCGGGAAACTACAATCGCCAGCTTCAATCCTTTTGCCGATAACATACCTTCCAGTGTTTTCATTTGTCAACCTCCTGTTATTCAGTGTTTATTTATAAAAATTTTAACTATTGCAAAGTTACCTGATGACGCTCCCTGTTATCATTCAGATGACGGTTTTCCTTTCCCGCAGCCGCACCCCAGATGCAGGTCCGACAATTCATGCCCCATTTTATTTTCTTTAGTTTCCAGGTAAAACTCATTGTACTGATTGGGTGCAATTTCAATGGGTACACGTCCGGTGACCGTGATACCGTAACCGGATAAACCGGCCCGTTTTGCCGGATTGTTGGTAATAAGCCGCACACTGGTGAGACCCAGGTCCGATAAAATCTGGGCGCCCATGCCGTAGTCCCGCAGGTCCGGGGCAAATCCCAGCCGCACATTGGCTTCCACGGTATCCAGTCCCTGTTCCTGCAGCGCATAAGCCCGTATCTTATTGGCCAGCCCGATGCCCCGGCCTTCCTGTCGCATATAGACCACGACGCCGCAGCCTTCTTTTTCAATCATGCGCAGGGCGGAAGCCAGCTGGTCGCCGCAGTCACAGCGCAGGCTGCCGAATGCGTCACCGGTGAGGCATTCCGAATGGACCCGCACCATCACGTCTTTTTTTCCTGCAACCTCTCCCTTGACCAGGGCGATGTGGCATAAGTCGTCCAAATCGTTTTCATAAGCAATAATTTTAAAGGTGCCGAATTTGGAAGGCAGCTTTGCCTCCGCCACCCGGTGTACCATCTTTTCATGCTGCTTGCGGTACGCCACCAGCGAGGCCACCGTTATGAAAACCATATTGTGTTTCTTCGCGAACTCAATCAGCTGTGGCGTGCGCATCATATGGCCGTCTTCATCCATAATCTCGCAACAGATGCCTACCGGTGTCAGGCCCGCCAGTCGGCACAGGTCCGTAGTGGTTTCCGTGTGCCCGGTCCGCACTAGCACCCCGCCTTTCCGGCTGCGCAGCGGGAACACATGGCCCGGCCGCCGGAAATCCATAGCCTGGGCGCCGGGTTCCGTTACCTTTTTCATGGTATAAGCCCGCTCATAAGCCGAAATGCCCGTCGTGGTATCCACATGGTCGATGGAAACGGAAAAGGCCGTTTCATGATTATCCGTATTGTGGGAAACCATAGCGCTGAACTGCAGCTTGTCCATAATTTCAGCATCGGCCGGCATACAGATGAGGCCCCGGGCTTCCTTTGCCATAAAATTGATGGACTCTCCGGTACAGAACTGGGCCGCCATGATCAGGTCGCCTTCGTTTTCCCGGTCCTCGTCATCGGTTACCAGCACCATCTTCCCTGCCTTGATGGCAGCGATGGCTTCTTCAATCGTGTTGAATGTAAAGTCTTTCATCATCTTCTCCCATTCCGCCTTTAATGGAAAACCTAACTGATCTTATTGATACTCTTCTTACTAATTCCGTAAAAGAAGCGCAGTTTAATCAACGTTTCCCAGCATGGACACCCATGCATTATGTTTTTTAAAAACCATGCCGGAGCAAAAAGGCTTCCGTTAATTCCGGTTCTGAATTGTTATTCTCAGCAGCACCCGGCTTATGCCGGCCCGCAAAACCGTTTCCCTTTTTATCCATCCCCAGCATTTTCTCCACGTACCGGGCCAGGATATCTGTTTCCAGATTGACAGCATCGCCAGCGCTTTTATACCCCAGCGTGGTCATCTTCGCCGTATGGGGAATCAGGGAAACACCAAAGCCCGAATCATCGGTTTCCGTCACCGTCAGGCTGATGCCGTCCACGGCGATGGAACCTTTCTCCACAATGTAACGAAGCAGTTCCCCGGGGGCCTGAATCCGGTACACCCGTGCATTGCCTTCCGGAATGATCTGCTGAATCGTTCCCACACCTTCCACGTGTCCCTGCACGATATGCCCGTCCAGACCCTCCGTGGGCCGCAACGCTTTTTCCAGATTCACCCGGTCCCCCGATTGCAGCAGGTGCAGCGTAGTCCTGCGCACGGTTTCCGGCATCACGTCCGCCGTAAAGGTATCGCCCCGCAGATGCACTACCGTTAAACAGACACCATTCACGGCAATACTGTCCCCGATTTTTACACCGGACAGTAACTGGGGAGCGCGAACCGTCAGTCGGCAGCTTGTGCTTCCTTCCGCCAGTCGTTCCACCGTGCCAAGGGATGCAACTAAACCTGTAAACATGATACACCCTCTCTTTAACAGTTTCTATTTTGGAAAAATAGTTACTCTTAACAATCTTTAAAACAATTTTATATAACTACGCTATCGTAAGTGCAAAACCCATTCCTTGCTCATGCAGACAAACAATGCCATGCGGTTTATCAGCCAGACAAAGGAGAGCCTCTGGGTTCCTTTTTAAAACGTTACCCTGCCGGTGATCAGCCAGTCTTTCCCCAGGGTCAGCAGTTCCGGTTCCACAACCGTTGCGCATTGGGACATTCGCTCAATGCCCCTGCCTCCAACGGAAGGCAGTGCATGGGTTCCTCCCACCAGTTTCGGCGCAATAAAGGCGTAGACCCGGTCAGCCGTCTGACTGTCCAAAAACGAGCCCAGCACTTCGCTGCCGCCTTCCACCAAAACAGACGTAATCTCATGCTCATATAAGGACTGCAGCAAAGCAGAAACCGAAATTTTTCCATTCTCACAGGGAAGAGTTACCACTTCCACGTTCTTCAGACGCCGCAGTGTATCGCATGTATCTGCGTCCGCTTCCGGGCCGGTAATTACCAATGTCTTTGCGTCCCCCTGCAGCACCTTTGCAGTCAGTGGAATCCTGGCCCTGCTGTCCAACACGACGCGGACGGGATTTTTCCCCTCCACCAGCCTTGTGGTCAGTTCCGGATCATCATCCAGTACCGTACCGATGCCAACCAGGATCGCGTCATGGATCTTACGAAGGTAATGGCTGTACGTATGCGCCTCCTGCCCCGTCACGAAATGGGAATCCCTGGCAGAGGTAGCCAGCTTTCCGTCCAGCGTCTCCGCAAATTTCAGACTGACAAAGGGACGGTTTTGGGTAACCCACAGTAAAAAGTGTTCATTCAGACGCCTTGCTTCTTTTTCGCAGACGCCTGTAATAACCTCTACGCCAGCTTCCCGCAGGCGGCGAAATCCGTTGCCCGCCACTTTGGGATTGGGGTCTTCCATGGCCGCCACCACCCGTTTGATGCCCGCTTTGATCAGCGCTTCACAGCAGGGGCCGGTCCGTCCCCAGTGGGAACAGGGTTCCAGCGTAACAAACGCGGTGTAGCCCTGCCGTTGCTTCGCCTTCATGTCCGCGATGGCGTTCACTTCCGCATGGGGCGTCCCCGCCTTACGGTGCCAGCCTTCGCCGACTATCTTTCCATCTGCGTCGGCAATCACACAGCCCACCATGGGATTGGGACTGGTACAGCCTTCCGCCCGTCGGGCAAGTTCCAACGCCCTGCGCATATACATTTCATAGTCAGACATAGCAACTCTCCAAAATAAAAAACCACAGGAAACGTCACGAGGCATTTCCTATGGCAAGACAAATCGTTCCTACATGTCTTTTCTCATCCAGACTATACTGTCGGTTCCGGAATCACACCGGATCGTGCGTCGGCACACAAGGCGCTGTCGGCTCGCGGACTGTACCGCCGGTTGGGAATTATGCGCCGGATTTTCCGGACACACTCACCCTGCCCCAAAGACTGTTTTCGCTATATAGTTTAATATGAAATCACGCGTCTGTCAATCGTACAAGCCTGCAATTATACATTCCTTTGCAGGCGCTTACCCGCGCAGGCTCTTTACCGCGGCGTTCACGTCCTTCGCCCCGTACACATACGAACCCGCCACAAGCACCGTCGCCCCGGCCCCCACAACCTGTCGGGCCGTTTCCGCATTGATGCCGCCGTCCACCTGAATGTCGGTACGCAAACCGGCCAGGTCTAACATACGGCGCAGCCGGCTGATCTTTGGCAATACGGAAGAGATAAACTGCTGCCCGCCAAAACCCGGATTCACCGTCATCAGCAACACCATATCCACATCGGGCAGGATTTCTTCAATCAAAGCTAAGGAACTGGCCGGATTCAACGCCACACCGGCTTTGATCCCTTTGGCATGGATGGCCTGTATACAGCGGTGCAAATGCTTTGTGGCTTCCGCATGCACCACGATCTGGTCTGCACCGGCTGCAGCAAAATCCTCAATATAGGTTTCCGGATGATCCACCATCAGATGACAGTCGAAAAACATCCTGGTCACGTTCCGGATTTTTTTCACCACCGGCGCGCCAAAGGTCAGGTTCGGCACAAAATTGCCGTCCATCACATCAATATGCACCCAGTCGGCGCCGGCCTTTTCTATCTTCCGGATCTCGTTTCCCAGGCAGGAAAAATCTGCCGATAATATGGACGGAGCTATTTTGATCATCTTCGGTTCCTCGCTTTGTTTTCTATTAACTCTTTCCGAATTGACAAATACGATGCGTAACGGGAAGAGGCGATTCGGTTTTCCTGCACCGCATCCTTGACGCCGCAGACCGGTTCATGGGTGTGACTGCAGGGTGAGAATTTACAGATTGCTTCAAACTGCCTGAACTCGGGAAACCAGGCCGGCAACAGGTCCGGTTCAAGATTTTCCATCATCACGTTGCCAAAACCGGGCGTATCGGCCAGATACCCTCCGTTAAAGGGAATGAGTTCCGTATACCGGGTGGTATGCTTCCCCCGGCTGATTTTCGTGCTGATCTCCCCTGTGGTCCGGAGAACGCCGGGCTGAATCGCATTCAGCGCGGAGGATTTGCCCACCCCGCTGGGCCCGCCGAACGCGGTTACTTTTCCCTCCAGACGCCGGCGCAGGGCGTCGATGCCCTCTCCGGTTTTGGAAGAAATCACAAAGGTTTCATACCCGATCTTCCGATACACCGAAGCAATGGTTTCCCTCTGTTCTTCCGTTGCAAGGTCTGCCTTGGACAGCACCAGCAGTACCGGAATGTTTGCCGCTTCCGCCAGCACCAGCAATTTATCCGCGATCAGAAAACTGAAGTCCGGCTGTACCAGCGCCAGGGTGATCACCAGCAGATCAAGATTGGCCACCGTGGGTCTGTCCAGATAATTACGGCGGGGCAGCACGGCGGTGATCATCCCTTCGTCCGCCTTATCCGGATTCACTTCCAGCTGCACCCGGTCTCCCGTACACAGGGAAAACCGTTTTTGTTTCATGTGCCCTTTGACCTTACAGGTTATCATGATGCCGGTGCAATCCACATAATAGTAACCGCTGTAAGACCGCACTACCAAGCCCGATGTTACCAACTCTTCTCCTCTACCAGCCTGTGGTCTACATAGAAGCCGACACGCTGTACGTCACTGTCAACCTTTGTACGCAGCCGCACGCCGCCGTTATAGGATCCGGACACTTCCACCTTCTGGGACCTGCCATTGTTGGAAACGATCTGCACCGTATGGGTTCCGGTTCCGGGCACCACAAATTCGGCATACCGGCTGCCGCTTGCTTTGCTCACTGTCACACTGCCGTTGCTCTTACCGCTGTTATCATTGATTTTGTCCGTCGTAGCCGGTAAGCCGGCCTGCTTTTTCGCATTCGATACCAGCAGGACCACCGTGGATCCTTCCGGTATGGAATCATTGGCTCTCGGCGACATACCGAGGACCGTATTTTTATTCTTGTCGCTGTCTTCTTCTTTTACTTCTACTTTCAGCTTCATCGCTTCCAGTTTCTTTCTGGCTTCTGCAAGCGTTGTGCCTTTCAGGTCAGGCAGCGCTACCTGTTTTTCTTCTTTTTTGTTGATTACAATGTTCACGGCGCCATTGTCGCTTAACTGGCTGTTTTCTTCCGGCGACTGACTCAGAATGATGTCTTCCGGCTTGGTCTGTTCCCATTTATACTCTATCTTTTCAATGCGCAGATTTTTATCCGACAGGAGTTTTTCCGCCTGCTCCAGCTTTAATCCGACGACTTTCGGAACCGGTATCATCTTTTCCGTAGCAGAAACAATCAGCGTGATCGTCGCGCCCTCTTTGCGCTTGAATCCCGCCACCGGATCCATCCGTAAGACCAGTCCGGGTTTTACACCGGGGTCCACTTTATTTTCCAGTTCAACCTTAAAGCCCTGCGCCTCCAGCACTTTCTTCGCTTCCGTAACCGTTTTGCCGTTTACATCCGCCACAATCACATCCGGTTTGGAGGAACTAAAGAGATAGAATACGCCGCCCGCAACCAGCAGGAACAACACTACCGCAATCGCCAGCAGTTTCCCCCAGAAGCCGGATTTCTTTTTAGGCGCTCTGTAGTTTCTCTTCTGTTCCGGCGCCTCCGGTGTTATCTCTTCCGTTTGCCCTGCAACTGTACTTACAGCATGTCCGCTGTCAGGCCCCGCAGTGCCAACCCCCATTACAGGTTCCGAAACATCACTCTTTTCCGCAACCGGAATCACTACCGGCTTTACTTCCGTCTGGGGAACCGTCTCCGGATCGTCAGTACCTGCAACCGCCTGCAGTTCCGCATCTCCGCCAGCCGTTCCGTTCCGGACTTCCGCAGGCTGATCCCATTCTGTTTCCGTCTTCCCGTCCCCGGAAAACTCAGGCTCCTCCGTAAACAAAGACTGTTGTTCGGCTCCTGCCGCACTGTTTGCCGCCGCGATTACGCTTCCTGCTGCAGCAATGCCTGCAGCCGCAGCCGCTTTTTCCGTCCGTTCCGTGGAAACCGGCTCCACTCTTTTGGTATTCTCCGGCGTTCCGTAATTATCAGGCTCCGTTGTCCTGCCGTCTATTTTTTTTGTGAGGAAATCCGGGTTCATGGCCATCGTCGCATATTTATCCCGTTCCTCTTTCGCTTTTGCCTGGGCGGCTGCATTAGCGGCCACAGCGCCTTTCACCGCAGCATTGGATACAATGGCTTTCAGCGGAATGGTCTGTCCCAACATGATATCGTTATTTTTGCTGGGATAAAGCTGGTTTTTGACCTCCATCAGATCGTTTTTCATTTCCTCGGCGGTAGCATAACGGTCTTTTATGTCTTTGGCCAGCGCTTTATCAATAATCTTCTGCAGCTCGTCCGGCGCATCCGGCCAATACGCTTTTAAGGGAGGCGCCTGCTCTTCCACCTGTTTGCGGGCCACAGACACCGCATTATTGCCGTCAAAAGGAACCACCCCTGTCAGCATTTCATAAAAGACGATGCCCAGAGAATAAATATCCGACTGCGCCGTTACCGCAAGTCCCTGGGCCTGTTCCGGCGAAAAATAGTGCACGGAGCCCACCACAGAAGCCGTAAACGCCATGGTTTCATTGGAAACGATGCGGGAAATCCCAAAATCAACGATCTTCGGTACCATGGCTTCCGTCAGCACGATATTCTGGGGTTTAATATCGCAATGGATAATGTTGTGCTTGTGAGCATGAGCCAGCGCCGAAGCCAGCTGCGCCGTCAGCGCAACGGCCAGCGCAGGGTCCATACGTCCGTTCTGTTCCTCAAAGGATTTCAGGCTGACCCCTTCCACATATTCCATCAGAATATAGCTGATATCCCCTTCGTCGCAGACATCATAAATCGTAACAATGGACGGATGGATCAGGCGGGCCGCCGAACGGGCCTCCCGCTTAAACTGTTCCAGCTGGGTTTTGCTGTCCAGGAATTTTTTACGCAGTACCTTGATGGCGATTTTCCGGTCCAGGAGAACATCTTTGGCCAGATACACTTCCGCCATGCCGCCAAATCCAACGGATTTTAAAATCTCATAACGTCCGTTCAAAATTTCACCGACCATCGTGTTCCACCTCTTTTCGATCCAGTTTCAGTATAATAAACGATATATTGTCCCTGCCGCCTTTTTCCAGAGACGCACTGAGGAGCGCGTCGGCGGCATCTTCCGTATCTTCTTTCTGCAGATACTCCGCAATCTCATTATCGTGCAGCATATCTGTCAGCCCGTCGCTGCAAAGCAGGATGGTATCGTCCGTGTAGATATCTATGACGAACACATCGCCATCCACATTCTTATTGACGCCGATTCCCCGGGTCAGCATATTTTTCTGCGGATGGTTGAAGGCTTCTTCCTGCGTCAGCTCTCCATTCTCAACCATCTCCGCCACCAGAGAATGGTCCCGGGTGATCTGCTTCAGCTGCCCCTGCCGCAACAGGTAGACCCTGCTGTCTCCCACGTTGAAAACATATCCCTTTCCTTTTCCGTTGAAATAAATGCCGGAAAGGGTCGTGCCCATTCCCTCTAAGGTATATTCAGACTGGGCTTTCTTATACACTTCCACGTTCACGTCCCGCATGATCTGATATAACTTGGACACCAGCGCGAAACCGTTTTTCCCGTACAGGTCATCTTTTTCCGCTTTTAACTTTTCCAAAGCCAGCTTGCTGGCCACCTCGCCTGCGTTATAGCCGCCCATTCCGTCTGCAATCGCAAATAAGAACGGACGCTCCAGCAGCAAACTGTCTTCATTATTTATTCTGACCCTTCCCTTATGGGTCCGAGCCGCTACTGACACAACAATCCCTCCTGTCAGTACATGATAGCACAGCTGCAAACCTGTGCAGTTCAGGAATGAGTTCCCTGTGCTTTTTCTCCGGCAAAGGCAGCACGCAGCTGCCCGCAGGCCGCATTGATATCCTTGCCCATCTCTTTACGGACCGTAGCATGGATGCGATGCCGCCGCAAAATCGATACGAACCGTTCAATCCGTTGCATCTTGGGCCGGAAATAACCTTTTTCCGGAACCGGATTGGCCGGAATGAGATTTATGCCGGCCTGCTTATAACGCAAATACTCCGCCAGTAACTCCGCATCCCTGTCGCTGTCATTGATATCTGCCAGTAAAATATACTCATACGTAACCTGTCTTCCGCTGCTGACCGCATATTCTTCCGCTGCGGCAATCACATCCGGAAACGGAAAACCCTGATTGACCGGCATCAGTTCCGAACGCAGCTCATTTCTGACCGCGTGGAGCGATATGGCCAGATTAATCGGCAGTTCCAACTTCTGCATCTTTTTGATGCCGGGAATAATACCGCAGGTGGAAACTGTCATGTTGCGGTATCCGATATTGGCAACATCCGGCTGATGCAAAAACTGCAGGGCCTCGAAGACCGCGTCAAAATTCAGCATGGGCTCGCCGCTTCCCATGACCACCACACGGCTCACCCTTTCTCCCGCGGCAGCAAGCCGGGCATCGAAGAGATACACCTGGGCCGCAATCTCGGCGACCGTCAGATTTCTCACCGCGCCATGCAGGCCGCTGGCACAAAACGCGCAGTGCATATCGCAGCCAACCTGACTGGAAACACAGACGCTGTACCCGTAATCATGATGCATCAGTACTGTTTCAATGGCATTGCCGTCGGGCAGTTCCAGTAAAATCTTCTGTGTCAGCCCGTCCGCGGAATCTAATTTACGGACCACCTGTATCTCCGCAGGCAATACCGAAAACGTTTCCTGCAGCAACTGGCGCTCCGCTTTGCCCAGATTGCTCATCTGCGCAAAATCAAACACACATTTCTGATACAGCCAGTCGTAAATCTGCTTTGCCCGGAATTTTTTCATTCCCAACTCAGCCAGCGCCGTCTGCAATTGCGGCAAGGGCATTCCGAAAATTTCAGTCTTCATATCTCTGTCTATCTAAAACCAGTTGTTACTTTCCAACATTATAAAAGTAAAACTCTATATAAATTAAATTCTGCTACTGTTTTTAAGGAAACGTTATTTATCTTTCTGCAATACCGTCAGATAAAATCCGTCCACACCATCCCGCTGCGGATACAGTTGCAGTTCCTTAACGGTCTTTTTCGTACGGGGATGGGCGAAGCCGGTTTGCTTCCACTCCCGGTGATTCTGCAAAAACGCTTCTATCAAAATCCGGTTTTCCCGGTCTTCGATCGTACACGTGCTGTATACCAGAACGCCGCCGGGTTTTACATAACGGCTTGCGTTGTCCAGAATTTTCTGCTGCAGCGTCGGAAAATCCCGCAGCCCGGTTTCTGTTTTTGTCCAGCGCGCTTCCGCCCTGCGTCGCAGCACGCCCAGGCCGGAGCAGGGCGCATCCACCAGCACCCGGTCAAAGGCGGCTTCCCACTCTTCCCGGAACACGCAGCCGTCCTGCAATTCTGTCTTTATATTTTCCAGCTTCAGCCTGGCCGCATTTTCTGCAATCAGTTTCAGTTTATGGGGGTAGATGTCACAGGCCGTCACCCTGCCGGTATTCTCCATCAAGGCGCCGATATGGGTGGTTTTACCGCCCGGCGCGGCGCACAGGTCCAGCACCCGTTCCCCCGGTTGCGGCGCTAAGGCCATAGCCGGCAGCATAGAACTTTCATCCTGCACATAAAAACTGTGGGGAAATGTTTCCAGCAACATCTGCAGGCCCGGTGATTTTGTCATCACGATCCCGTCGGGACACCAGAGGGACACCTCCGCTTCACAGCCCGTTTCCCGCAAATCCTGCAAAAAGGCGTCACGGGTCGTCATACATGAATTCACCCGCAGACTCAGACGGGCCGGTTCATTGTTCCAGCGGCACAACGCATTTGCTTCTTCATCGCCAAACTGTCTGCGCCAGCGCTCTACCAGCCAGCGGGGGTGACAGACGCGCAGCGGCATATCGTTCCGGATTTTCTCCCACAGCAATTCTTTCTGCCGGAGCGTACCCCGCAGCACCCCATTGACAAATTTATCCGTGCCTTTATGACTGAACTTTTTAGCCAGATTCACACTTTCATTACAGGCAGCAGCGTCCGGGATCCGGTCCATATAGAAAATCTGGTATAAACCCAGATGCAGAATACAGTAAATCACCGGTTCCAGTTTCCGGAAAGGACGGTCTGTCATCCGGCCAAGCACAAAATCCAAGGTTCCCTTTGCCTTGACTGCGCCATTGACCAGCTCTGTGGCAAAACGCCGGTCCAGCTCTTCCAGCCCAGCCCTGCGCAACGTGCGGTTCAGCGCAATGGCAGTATAGGCACCTTCCTGCCAAATCTGCAGCAAAGCCTGCAACGCGGCTTCCCTGCCGTTCACAGGACGTTTCAGGCTGTCCGGCATTCCGTGTCTGTCTTTACGCACTGGCATCTTCCGGTATATCCTCACTTAACATACGAATTGCTTCTTCCACTTTCGCAATACTGACCCTTGTGTTAAAGCAGGGACCAAAGGGACGCTCATTAAAGATCGCAATGACCGGTATGGGAAATACATCCTGGATCCCGCTGGTCAGATCCCGCTCACAGGCCACGGCAATGATTGCCTTGGGATCCGCCTTGGCTACCATCTGCCGGGCCAGCGTCCCGCCGGTGGCCACCACGAAATGCATATGATATTTATGACACAGCCCCAGCAGACCGCCCACACAGCAACCGCCGCACTGCTGACAGTTTTCGATGTTCCGGGTGATCTTCCGGGGACAGGTATCCAACTGGAGACAGTGAGGAGTCAGGATCAGCAGCCGGTCCGAAGGGACCTTGATATGATGCTGCTTCACCAGCGCATTATTCACCGCCACAAAACTCTGTTCCACCTTTTCCCTGGGAATGTTCAGGATTCGCCCCAGGCCCACCGCAAAGGGAAACAGAAAATTGATTGCTTTCCAGGACCAGAAATATAAAATTTTCGGCAGCGGCATACCCATAATCGCCAGCACAATCGCCAGTTCCCCGGCAAACAGGAAGAAGATCGCCCCGAATACCAGGAAGCCAAAGGCCGCCGGCAAAAACTGGCTGATCGCCTCAAAGCCCAGATAGGTTACCTTCCAGGCAAAAAACAGGAGGACAGCCGTCATGATGGCGCTGAACAGCACCAGTGCAAGGAACACTCTTTTTTTGGGGTTAACCGCCATTTCCACTGCAGAAACCATAAAACATCTTACTCCTTACTGTCAAACCGATCGCCGGCCGTCACGCCGCGGCCGTTCAGAAATACGGCGGCAGGCATGCGTTTTTTCGATTCCGGCTGTACGGTCAGTATCCGCAGCTCCTCATCCCGGCAAGCTACGGAAAAATCTTTTTTCGTCACGGAAACCACGGTCCCCGGAAGCGCTTCCGTCCTGTTTCCGGTCACACGGGTCTCCCAGATCTTCAACAGTTTCCCGTCAGGCAAATACGTAAACGCGCCCGGCACCGGGTCAAAGCCCCGCACCCGGTCATGCACTTCCTGCGCCGGACGGTTCCAGTCGATTTTCGCCATTTCTTTCGTAAGCAGCGTCGCAAAGGTTGCTTCGCTTTCCTTCTGTATTTCAGGCTGCAGCCCTTCCGCAATCCGGGGAAGCGTATCCGTCAAAAGTTCCGCGCCTTTTTCCATCAGTTCATCATGAAGCCGGGCAAAGTTCATTTCCGAGTCAATGGGCACAACCACCCGGCTGTACATGGCTCCTGTGTCCATACCCTTTTCCATCCGCATGATCGTCACGCCGGATTCCTTTTCCCCTTTGATAATCGCGTACTGGATCGGCGCGGCGCCGCGGTATTTAGGCAGCAAAGACGCATGCACGTTGATACAGCCATAGGTGGGAATATCCAAAATTTCCTGTGTCAGGAACTGGCCGAAAGCGGCCACCACAATAAAATCAGGCTGCCAGGCTTTTAACTGCTGCACAAATTCCGCTTCTTTGACCTTCAGCGGCTGGAATACCGGCAGACCGTGCTGCAGCGCAAAGGTCTTCACCGGTGTTTCCACCATCTTCTGTCCCCTGCCTTTCGGACGGTCCGGCTGGGTCACCACAGCCTGTATATGATATTGTCCCGCTTCCAACAATGCTTTCAGGGACCCCACCGCAAAATCCGGCGTGCCCATGAACACCACATTCCACATCGTTCAATCCTCCGGCGCTTTCAGGGTAATGGTCACAGCCTTGTCCGTAAACAGAATGCCATCCAGATGGTCCGTCTCATGCTGCAGACAGATTGCCAGCAGTCCGTCGGTGGCAAGGAACTGCTTCTTGCCGTGGGGATCGGTATATTCACATTCCACATATTCCGCCCGTTCCACTTCGCCTTCAAAATTGGGGACCGAAAGACAGCCTTCCCCAGCGATCCGGGAACCCTCTTTTTTCGTAATGACCGGATTGATCAGCTCCAGCAGCCCGTTTCCGTCCTGCAGGTCAATGACCACAATGCGCTGCAGAATACCCACCTGGGGCGCCGCCAGCCCGATCCCGTTACCGGATTTGTACAGCGTATCCGCCATATCTTTCAAAATACGTTTCACTTTTTTATCTATGCGCTTCACCGGTTCACTGACTTTTTTGAGAACCGGGTCTCCCGCCCTTCTGATTTCCAGGACCGCCATGTTGCCTCCAAATTAAATCTGAATTCAATAAAAAATAAAATTACATTATATTATAACACATAACTCCGTATTTTTAAAGTTACCTATATTGCCATAATCGGATCCACATCGAAAAACACATTCTTTACCGTCCTGTATCTGCTGGCAAGCAGACACGCTTTCACCTGTTCCATCGCCCGGGATTTCCCCACGATATTGATCCGGTACAAATCCCTGACCTTCGCCACACCGGAGGGAAAGGGACCCATGATCTCCGTACGTTCCCAGTGCTCCGCCCCATACCGGCTCCGCAAAAACTGCGCCATTTCATCGGCCAGTTCCCAGGCTTTCTTCTCTTCTTTATCCACAACCGTTACTTTCAGGATCTCACCATACGGAGGATAGAGCAATTCTTTTCTCATGGCCAGCTCGTGTCCGGCAAAGGTTTCGTAATCCTGTTTGGCCGCCAGGGTAATAATTTCATTTTCCGGGTCATAGGTCTGCAGCACCACACGGCCCGGTTTATCGCCCCTCCCGGCCCGTCCGGCCGCCTGGGTCAGCAGGGAAAAGCCCCGTTCGGACGCACGGAAATCCGGCATGTTCAGCGTACTGTCCGCTGCCAGTATGCCAACCAGGGTCACATCCGGAATATCATGACCTTTGGCCACCATCTGGGTACCCAGCAGCACATTGGCTTCCTTTCGGGAAAAACGCCGGATGATCTCCTCATGGGCCATTTTAGTGGCCGTGCTGTCCTGATCCATACGCAATACCTGAATGCCGGGCATCTGGCTGATCTCCTGTTCCGCTTTCTGGGTACCGCTGCCGAAGAATTTGATCCGCCGGCTGCCACAATGGGGGCAGGTTTCCGGAATCGGATACGTATTCCCGCAATAATGACACCGCATAGCCTGTTCATCTGCATGAAACACCAGACTGACCGCACAGTGCGGACAGGTCAGCGTTTCCCCGCAGTCCCTGCACATGACAAAGGTGGAATAGCCCCGACGGTTCAGCAGCACAATAGCCTGCTGGTCTGCGTGTACCGTCGCAATGAGCTCCCGGCGCAGCTTCCGGGAAATGACGGAATAATTTTTCTGCGCCAGTTCTTCCCGCATATCCACCACGTCCACAGCAGGCAAAAAGGAACTGCCCGGACGGCGTTTCAGCTGCAAATGACCGATCCCTCCCGAAACCGCGCGGAAATAGGATTCCAGGGAAGGCGTGGCGCTGCCCAGGACCAGCACCGCCCCGCTGTTCTTACACCGGTAACGCGCCACTTCCCTGGCGTGGTAGGCAGGACGTTCCTCCTGTTTATAACTGGTCTCCTGTTCCTCGTCTACCATTACGAGGCCCAGATTTTTAAACGGGGCGAAGACCGCGCTTCGCACCCCGATCAACACATTGGCTTCCCCGGTGCGCATCTTGTACCAGACGTCGCCCCGTTCATTCTGGGACAACTTGCTGTGGGCCACGGCCACTTCCTGACCGAACCAGGCCTGAAACCGCTGCACAATCTGCGCCGTCAGCGCAATTTCCGGTACCAGCACCAGCACCTGCTTTCCCTGCCGCAAAGCATGGTCGGCAGCCCGCAGATACACCTCGGTCTTACCGCTGCCGGTAATTCCCTGTAACAAAAATTCCTGGGGTCTTGTTTTTTCGCAATTCGTCTCTGTCTTCTGTTTACCGGCATCTCCACTAAACGCAGCCGCGCCGGATTCATCCTTTTCCTCTTCCGCCGGCTTCCCCGTCGGAAAATAATCCAGCGACGCCTTAATCGCCGCCACCGCCTGGGCCTGTTCCTCCGTCAGCTGCAACGTTTCCTTACGCTCTGCCTGACGGTCATAGCTGTTACGCAGCAACCGCTTTTCCGTCCGCAGCGCCCAGCCCTTTTCGGCCAGCGTCTGTAACACAGCCCCGCTGATGTGCTGCGCCTCCGCCTCTTTCCGGTCCAGCGGCTCCGTTGCATGAAGCAGAACTTCCAGCGCCTGCATCTGCGCTTTCGCCCGGCGGCTTCCTTCCGCCAGCGCCGCCTTTCCCATTTCTGTAATGGTATAGGCCACAACCGTCCGGGCCTTCAGCCGCTCTTCTATCTCATAGGCGATCAGCCGGCCCTCCTGATACACTGGCTTGCGCCGGATGCTCGTCTTCCCGGGGATAAACAGCCGCATAGCTTCCGCCAGGGAACACATATAATACCCGGCCAGCCACTTTGCCGTCCCCATCATCTTTTCCGAAAACCAGGGACGGGTTCCCAGCACCGCCGTAACCTCTTTCATCTTATCAATGGAAAAACCGGGATTCTCCTTTTGCAATAACGCCAGGGCTTCTTCCCGGTCAAAATCCCGCACGATAAAACCTTCCACCTTCTGGGGGCCGAAGGGAACGACTACGCGCCAGCCTTCCCCGGCCTGCCCCATACTGTCCGGAAGGCCATATATAAACTGCCTGAACAGATTTTTAACAGGCAGATTGATCGCTACCAGTACATATTTCATAGAAAACCTCATTGCCGGTGATTGGCGCCATCGGCATAATTAATCGCGATGCCCGGCTGCACATTATACACAAACACATGGAAATGGAGCGCCCTGCCTCCGTCATCAGCAGACAGCGCTTCCATCGTCACGCCCCGGGCCACCAGTTCGCGCCCGTAAAACACAGGCGTCACCCGGTAAAACACATGCTTACGGGTCTGCCGGATATAATTGGCCACGCGGTTTTCAAAGGGAAGCATCCCCACCACGTTAAAATGCCGCGTCCCCGTAATCAGATTCCGCTTGTTGGCATTCTCTCCCGTCAGCTGGAATGCCAGAAGATGACAACGATTGTATAAATACTTTTTATCAATCTCATCGTACTTGCTGAACTGCCAGCCCGAAGGCTTTATCATCCCAATGGGCCCCCTGGGCTTCGTGGGAAGAAACTCCGGCCCCAGCTTTCCGTACGCCGGCCCGCAGCGCCCCAGTGCATCCAGGGGCGTAAAGGAATAATAGGGATTTTCCTTTGCCTTGAATTCTTCGGAAAACTGCGGTTTGTTCCCATACAGGACCACAAAGGAACGGCCCGTATACTCCGGCAGGTTATCCAGCGTAACAAAGGGCGCCCGCTGGGCCGCACGTCCCCCGCCCTCAACCGGCTTCGCCTCCCGCTGCGGCAGATTGACAAACTCCAGCCCGAAAAGCACCAGGACAACCACCATCACCGCCCGAAGAAAAATCCATTTTACTTTTTTCCAGAACCCTGACCCGTTGCGCGCCGCCATCCCGACTCCTGTTTCCACTACTTACAATCCAACCATACTTCCGCAACATTTCCAAATGAAAAAAGAGGGCGGCTACAGGATAGAAATCACGCTGTAGCCACCGACAGATCCGTTCCGGTTATTTCAACATAGACAGAAGCCCCAGCAAATCGCTTCCGTCAAAAGACGCCTGGTTTTGCGGACGACGCTGCGCTCCCCCCTGGGCGGAGGACATCATCTGCATAAAGCCCATGATATCCGAGGCGTCAATGCCGTCGCTCAGGTCAATGGCCGGTCTCTGCCGCTGCACCGGCGCCTGATTGGACGCAGCAGACAGACTGCTGAGCAATACGGGAGCCAGGGCGCTCAGCGCCGAACCCACCTGATCGTTGCTCAGGCCGCTCTGGCTGGACAGCCCGTTCATCACCGAAGAAGAATTCCTTCCCAAAATATGCTGTAAAATCTTGGCGCCGTCGTCCATATCCGCCGTGGCAAACTGTTCGGCCACCGAACCCGTCCCTGTATGCTGTCCCAGGGCTTCATTCAGGGACGCCGCGCCGGACTGGGTGGAAGCATTGGCTGTCATAGCCCGCAGCAAGATGGGAAGCGCCGCCGTAATGAGGGCCGCCATCTGATCATTGCTGCCGCCGGTCCTCCGGGACATGGAATCCAGGGAAGAGGAAGAAGTCATTGAAGTTAATAAGGTTTCCAACAAGCTCATGATTACATCTCCTTTTCTTAAAACTCATAAAACCCTGCAAGCTACTTTGCCTGCTTTTGTAAAACCGTACCTCGACGGGATCATTCCGAATAGAACGTATAGGTATGCCGGCCGCGGTTTTTGGACTCATACAGGGCCAAATCACATTTTTCAAACAGCCCGGATTCACTATCCACCTGAGAACCGTGGGCAATGCCGACGCTGACCGAAAAGGGCGGCAGCCCGTCCTCCGGATTCCCCAGCTCCTCGTTGATATTTTCAATCTTCGCCTTAATCAGGTGCTGCTGCATTTCGCTGGCATGCCCCATAAACACCACGAACTCATCCCCGCCGATCCGGCAGACATAGTCGTCGGAACGGAAATTCCGTTTCAGCACGCTGACCAGTTTCCGCAGCACCTTGTCCCCGGTCTCGTGTCCGCAGGTATCGTTGACCGATTTGAAATGGTCCACGTCGAACAGAATCATATAGGTGGATTTCAAATCCACACCGGAAAGAAGGAGTTCATACCCGGCCCGGTTATACGCGCCGGTCAGTTCATCGTGGGACGCCTTGAAATTCAAATGCTCGATGCTGCTCTTATACACCGAATACATCTTGTTATAGGCCTGGGCCAGATACCGGAACTCATTGGCGCCCACTTCCGGAATCGGACAGTCCTCCTTGATCCGGTCCACAGCCCGCAGGATCGGATTGATGCCAAGATGCGACGTAAGCCAGACCACAAAAAAGATGACCAGAATCTGAAGCAGGATGACCCCCCGCCCAAAATTCATATCCAGCTGAAAGGTATCCATCGCGTTGGTTTCCGTGTTGTGGGTCAGCTTTTCCACCGCATCGATACTCTTCTGGATCCCTGCGCGAATCTTGTTTTTCTGTTCATAATATTCCGCATCCAGCACCATCTCCGTAGCGCGCCGCATTTTATCCTGGGGCGAAAGGGCCGCATCCCCGGTGCGCAGCGTAACCTTTTTCAGCACGTCCGGATACTCTTTGATCCCCTGGGCCTCAATCACCAGGCGCATGGCATAATACTCCCGGTCCATCAGCTTCACCGAATAGTGCATCGCCTCCCGCAAATGCTCCAGGGCCGCCGTGGCATTGGCATCCAGCTCCAGTTTGGCAATGGCTTCCTCCCGCCGCTTGGAGGCAAAGGCCTCAATAAAATAATGCTCCATGAAGATGCGGTCCCCGGTTACCGTAAAACGCTGCACCTTCTCCGTAAGGTAATCCGAAGCGTCCATGAGACGGTGAACCGCAGTTTCCAACTCAATATTTTTTTCCGACGCCTGCTTCACATGCATAAAACTGCCGGCGAGCCGGTACGTGGAATAAATCATAAAACAGGTCAGAATGACAGCCGACACGATCAACCACTTATGGATCGTGCGCAGGGAAACCCCTTCTCTTTTCCAGTTATCGAGCATTCTTTATCTCTCCGTATGGGTACTCGGACTAACGCAAACCAAAACAAACCAACCCCGGCCCGGGACCCTAACCCCGTTCCCCAGACCGGACAATTAAATACCTAATAATTATACCATAATTTGGGATAGTTAGCTACCTGAAAAGGGAAAGGTAAAAACCGCGGCCTGCCATTTCAGACAGACCGCAGTGGAAACAATGCCCAGTCTTTTATTATTATTTGAAACTAACCATTAATCTTTTCAACAAGTCACAGCGCTGCAACTTCACGCAAAGGAAGAGCCGTCACCTCGGCAATTTCGGAGTCAGACAATTTACCCTTTTCTTTCAGGGATTTGGCAATTTCAATCGCTTTTTCCTTTTTTCCGGCTAAACGGCCTTTCTTTTCTCCACGCTTTTCGCCTTTCTTTTCCGCATCTTCCTGTATAATCTTCAAATCCATTTCCCAGGTCACGTATCTCTCCCTCCAATCTTACAACACTGCCACAGCGATGGACTTGGCAAGTTTACGTATATGATCTTTAGATAATCTGCTGTTATCCCTAATAGCGACCAACAACATTATTCCAGAACATTTATATTACATGACGGAATCTGTCAGCCTCAAACTAAATTTTCAATTATCTCAACTGTGCCTTAAGTTCCTGAAAGCTCTCCAATGCGCTCTGGAGGTTCTCTATGATATCGTCTGCCAGTACATCCGGCGAAGGCAGGTTATCCAAATCGGCAAGTGATTTATCCTTGATCCAGAATATATCAAGGCTGGTCTTATCACGGTTCAGTATCTCTGCAACACTAAACCTGCGCCACCGGCCATCCGGATTATCTTCGCTCCACGTTTCGGTACGCTCGTAGCGGTTCTCCGGGTGGTAGCATGTTATAAAATCCTGCAGGTCAGCAAATTTCATTGGGTTCTGTTTCAGTGTGAAGTGGATATTGGTACGGAAATCATAGATCCACACATCTTTGGTCTGTGTTTTAGCACTGGCCGGACGTTTATCAAAGAATATGACATTAGCCTTCACACCCTGTTTATAGAAAATGCCTGTTGGCAACCGCAGTATCGTATGCAAATCTGTGGTTTCCAACAGCTTCTTTCGGATAATCTCGCCTGCGCCGCCCTCAAACAGCACATTGTCCGGCACGACCACCGCAGCCTTGCCGGTAGCTTTCAAAATCGTGTTGATATGCTGGACGAAATTGAGCTGCTTGTTACTGCTGGTAGTCCAGAAGTCCTGGCGGTTATAAACAAGGTCTTCTTCTTCCTGCTCACCTTCTGCATTTGTGAAGGTCAGCGAAGATTTTTTGCCAAATGGCGGATTGGTAAGCACGTAATCCACACGATAGCCGGGGTCTGTGAGCAACGAATCACCACGGGTCACAGGTACGTTGCCATAAATATCACCGATGTTGTGCAGATACAGGTTCATCAGGCACAGCTTGAAAGTGGATACCACAATTTCGCTTCCATAAAATGTCTTATTTTTAAGAAATTCTTTCTGCTCACGATCAAGCGTATAGTTGTCAGAATCAGCTATATAAGCCTGCGCAGCAAGGAAGAACCCTCCACTTCCACAACAGGGGTCTGCTATAGTTTTCATCGGTTCCGGACGTACACAGGCTACCATAGCCTGAATCAATGGACGGGGTGTGAAATACTGGCCTGCACCTGACTTCACGTCTTCTGCATTCTTCTGCAACAGGCCTTCATAGATTTCGCCTTTCACATCCGAAGACATGGACACCCATTTCTCACGGTCTATCATCTGCACGATCCGATAAAGGATTGCGGCGTTTGATACTTTATTGATCGCACCTTTGAATATCTGACCGAGAATGCCACTTTGTTCACCAAGTGTCTCCAGCGTCTTTTTGTACTGCGCTTCCAGCTCTACACCGGTAAGGGTGTTCATATCTGCCCAGCCACAACCATCCGGTATGCCGGTCTGTTTGTTATACGGCGGTTTGGAATACTCATCCGACATCTTCAAAAATATGAGATAGGTCAGCTGTTCCAGATAATCACCATAAGAAACACCGTCATCACGCAGCGGACCACACATACCCCAAACTTTTGAAACTATTGTAGATGAAGTGTCACTCATAATCACAGTCTCCCTTCAAACGCATCTTTTAGGATGCTCTGGCGCATGGCTTCTGCTTGTTGCAAGGTGGTGTTTACGGTCTGTTCGATACTGTCACAGACAGACATTTTTCTATCTATATTCATTGTAATCTTCTTTTGCATTTCAGCAGTTACAAACGGCACAGGAATATGCTGTACAATGTCCTCGTTCAAGTTTTTCATTGTTGTACCTGTTGCATGTTCCTCAAGATAATGAACAACGTCAGGACTCGATAATATTTTCGCATAGAACGTCGAATCAAAAGCAGACTTTAATCTAAACAAAATGCTCCCAGTTCCACATATCCAGCCATTTTCTACATCGGTTATGGCCGCAGTTCTCCCCATTTCACCTCTGCGCCCCATAATAATATCATTAGTTTTTAACATATAAGCTGAGAGTTCTTTAGCTTTTTCATCTGAAACAGATATTGACGAAGTTGGAATAACCTTCCCACCTTTTATGTGTTGTGGGTTAATAACGGGAGTACCGTCAATTATGTAATCGCTTTTATGTAGCATTGTTCCAAATGGGCCGATTCGAATATCATCAACAATTTCAGAAATCTCAACAGTCTTTGTCGCATGATATGATGAAAACGCCTCTTTTAGCACAGCCTGCCGATACACTGCAAGCTGTGCTTTTGTTTTCTTCAGCGTTTCCACACCAGCATCAAGCTGGGAGAACAACTCCTCGATCCGGTTAACAATACGTTGCTGTTCTGGGATTGGCGGAACAACAACATCTAATGAATTTAAAACGGTCTGGCTTATATTCTTTTGAGTCCCACCTTTACCTTTAGAAATCAAATCTGACTTCATCATTGCCATGTAATAAAACATATATTTGGTGGTTACACCATGCAGTTCTTTTGCATATGCAATTGCCTGATTAGTACAACATTCAAAACCTGTAATACCAAGTTTTCCTATGCTCCCATACATAGCAACAAGCAAAGTTCCAGCAGGTATCATTTTAGCACTGCTATTCTGTAAACCAAGTTTTGTAATCTTGCTTGCCGATGAAGTAACTATTCCATCATTTAAATCACCTATAATAAGCCATGGTATAGTACCGCCCTCATAATACTGCTTTTCTGTAGCTTTAGGTGTTCCACCAGAGCCCCATTTTACAACTTGAGGCATTTTTTTTATTTCCCACCCACTAGGAAGGTTATTAAATCTCATATCACGCCACCAGTTCCATGTTCATTTCCTGTAAAATGGCTTCGTATCTGTCACCAAACACATCGTAGAATCTACCCAGACCACCCTTGCGGTCAAACGGGCTGAGGTCAAGGTCTTTCGGCTCAATGCTGAGTGATACTGCGATATGGTCTTTAATCAGGCGCAGCCATTCCATCTGTTCTTCTGTAAAATGCACGTTACCGGCATTCTTGCGAAGCGTCCATTGCATAAAGTTATAATTCACATTATCTGCAAACGGCGTCAGATTATCGGTATATCCCATTTCAAACCGGATGATAGAGATAAGGTCTGTCAATTGTGCTGCAGTACCGCGTTTTACCCTTTCAGGTTTCTTTATGGCATAGCACTCCCATAAGCGTTCAATGGTGATGTTCTCTGCTTTCAGCTTTTCATACAGCGCCTTGAGTTGCATAACCGCCATAGGACGGTCTTTATACCGCTGATCGTAGATGATCCGCAGCATGAGTATTTCGTCTTTGTTGGCTTCTATGAACTCATGGAAGGTTTTGAGTATACGGTCAGCGTTAGCCTGCTTGTCAGCATCGAACCCAGCAAAAAGCACGGAGTCGATATTCACAGAATCAATGACCTGTTCATGACTGCGACGAACATTATCAATATAAACCCTTATGTCAGAGTTATAAAAAGGCTGTATGGCTTCTTTGATAAGCTCTTTCTTCGATTCATCCATGAGGTTTTGCTCTTCTTCGGTCGGCTCATGGTCATCAGACAGATCAACGCCTGCCTTTTCAGATATAACATCTGGATCAAAGGCATCCAATAGCCGCTGAGCAACAACCCCAGCGCTAAAACCAACTTTTGTTTTAAACTCAGTGCGTTCCTTATCAGTCATCTTACTGTTGAGCCGGATAATACGATTAGCAAGAGAAGTCAGCGTATCTTCATCCTTTGCGCCCATAGCTACATTGAGCATCAGTTCCTTCATACTGACTGAAGGTTTACGTTCCAACGGACGTGTATCTGTTTTTTTAGACTTGGTAACACCCACAGCATCCACGATTACAAAATGGTCTTTATTTTCAGTAGCTGAAGGCGTTACTTTTTGCAGGTCTTCCTTCTCCAGTACACGGGTGCCGCGTCCTTTCATCTGTTCAAAGTAATTCTTACTACGTACATCACGCATGAATATCAGACATTCTATGGGTTTCACATCCGTACCTGTTGCAATCATATCAACGGTAACAGCAATACGGGGATAGTAGTCATTACGGAAAGCGCTGAGAACACTCTCTGGTTTATTAGCCTGACATGTAATCTTCTGGCAGAACTGATTGCCCTCACCAAATTCTTCTCTGACAATTTGGATAATATCATCCGCATGGCTGTCGGTCTTTGCAAAAATCAGCGTCTTAGGCACTTCCTTGCGATGAGGGAAGAGCTGTGTCGGCAGGCACTCTTTAAATGTGCGTATGACAGTACGTATCTGGCTGGGATTGACTACATCACGATCCATGTCAGTAGGAGCGTACTCAATATCCTCATCCATCTGCTTCCAACGTCTTGCACGAGTCAGCCTGTCACGGTACTCAATCTGTTGTTTCATAATATGAGCACCTTTTTTAGTAATATTGGTTTCTATCAGGAATATATCCTCTCCCACATTCACACCGTCGACGATGGCCTGCTCCCTAGGATATTCACTTACTACATTTTGGTTAAAAAATGCAAAGGTACGCTTGTCCGGAGTAGCGGTCAGACCAATGATAAAAGCGTCAAAATACTCCAGCACCTGGTTCCAAACATTATAAATAGACCGGTGACATTCATCAACGATAATACAGTCAAAGAACTCCGGCGGATATTTTTCATTATAAATAACCTCTTTTGTTGCCTGATTATCAGCTCCAACCTGCTCATAGAGCGACTCCTCCTCTGCAGATTCGTCAATATCTTCACCCTTCAGGATGGAATACATACGTTGGATTGTACTGATACAGATCTGTATGTCGTTTGGTATATAAGAACTGTTCAGTCGTCGCACACCATAAAGCTGCGAAAAAGAACGGTTATCGTCATTTGGCTTGTATGCAAGGAACTCACGCTCAGCCTGTTGACCCAATGATTTTGTGTCCACAAGGAACAGGATACGGCGCATCTTGCCGAATTTCAAAAGCCGGTATGCTGCGGTAATAGCCGTAAATGTCTTTCCTGCACCTGTCGCCATCTGCACCAACGCCTTGGGACGGTTATCTGCAAATGATGCGTCCAGGTTCTGAATAGCTGTTATCTGGCATTGACGGAACCCTGTTATATCAAAGGGTGGAAAATGCTTCATGTTGTTCCGAATCGTATCATCCCTTGAGAGTAATGCCAGTAGCGTTTCCGGCCTGTGAAATGAAAATACACGGCGAGAACGGTATTTAATGTCGTTATAATCTGTGAAGCGTGTAATTTTTCCCGTAGCCTCATATGCAAAACGGATTTTATAATCAACAGTAACGTACCTGAACGTACTGTTTGCATAACGACCTGACTGTCCTTCTACAACAGTAATATTTTCGCCCAGTTCATCCTTTTTGGCTTCTATCACACCTACAGGCTTACCATCGACAAAAAGAGCATAGTCTACCGGCCCGGTGCTGGTAGGATATTCCCTGACTGCAACACCAAGCGATGCAAATGGGTTCACATTCTGAAAATCCTGCAATATCCATCCTGATTTTTCAAGCCGGGCGTCTATCAATTGTCTGGCTTTCTCTTCCGGAGACATGAGTCAATTTACCTCTCTTCTTCGTTATTCTTAGCTTACACAATAGTATTTATGCTGAAGAATACATTATTAAATTATTATACACAATAAAGCTCTATTAAAAAAGACCGCTTTCAAGATAAAACTTAAAAACAGTCTTTTTAACGACTAATCGTAATCCTTCCACTGCGTTTCATGCGCAATTTCGCTGACACGTTTTCCGTTATAAGTGAACATAAAGGGTCCGCTTGTCGAATATCCCTTGATACTGTCTGAAACAGCTGACAGTGAAGTAATCTCATCTTTGTATGAAACTTTTCTTTCATCCACAACCGTAACTACTACATTCGGATCATCGATAAACTCTAACTTTGCGCCAACAGGAATTCCGCACTTTGCAAAATTCACAGGCGGACGACGGATTTTTTGTTTTTTCCCATCTTCAATTTTGGCTTTTTTCAGCTTTTCCTTCGTTCCGCTGATAATGGCGATAGATTCCAGTAAATCATAGGCTTCCTGCGGTGACATTACAAAAAACTCGCGGTTGCCTGATACCCTTAAGTCGGGATTCAAGTTATCTATCATTTTATGCAGCTTTTTGTCTTCCAGATTTCCGGATGTTTCGTATGTGGCAAAGACTTCATAATCATACGGCAAAGCAGTGGTAGATAACTGTTTACGCCGAGCCTCTACATCAGAAGCATAACCAATTTTAACCATACCCTTTAACGCAGGGTTCGTCATTATGTAAATAAATCCCTTTGCCATATGCACCAACCTCACAATTGTTTTTTATTTAATTATACACAGCTACAAAGGAAAAGCCAATAACCTGATACAACTCTCACTCCATCGAATATAACCGCACAAATTGTTCCGGCTGCGCCCCTGCTTGCATATATCGCAGCAATATCTCCGCACAGGCCCGGCTGTCGCTGTCCGCCTGATGATGATCCAGGCAGATGCCATAATACTCACACATATCGTTCAATCTATGGCTGATTCCCGGCTTGAGACTGCGGCCCATAAGAACCGTGCACAGACCCTGCACCCGGGGTTTCCATATAATATCATAATCTCGCAGACACTTGCGAAGCACCCGCATATCGAAACTTGCATTATGAGCCACAAGGATCCCGCTGCTCATTACCGGTTCAATCTGTCTCCACAATTGCGGAAAGGACGGTGCCCCGGCAACCGATTCCTCGCTGATTCCAGTCAGCCGTGTATTGAACCAGTCAAACGGCTGCTCCGGATCAACCAGCGAAAAATGTTGCTTCACGATCTGCCCGCCTTCCACCACGCAGATTCCGATTGCGCTCATCCGGTTGTTGTACCGGTTTGGTGTTTCCACATCAAAAACTATGTATCTTGACATATTGTTATCCTTACTGCTGTTCGTTTATTTTGTATTCTGGTACATCCTCATAGTCTTCCAGTCTCTCAATCCACCACGGAAGTAACTCTTCTTGATAAAGATTGTTGAGTTGCTTATCCTGACACTCGTTCATGGTTATATCCGTGTCCTTTTCTGAATCCCTGCGTAAACTGGAATGCTTCTTTAACATATTCGCACACCGCCTAATCTTTCATTTCAAACAAATACCTTTCCGGCAACTGTAGAAAATCTTCCATAGATTTTGAAAAGTTATGGTCTTCGTTTTCAATGGTAATTCTTCTGACATTCGGTTTTTTCAGAGTATCTACCATCCCGGCATACCGGAAACAGGGATCTTGATCCCCGAATACTATGGTCATAGATTGTTCCATCGGCAACTGTTCCAGCCCTCGTTTAATTTTATGCCAGTTCACAATAATCGGCATGTTTAAGGCCAGCCACCGTGTTACCCACGGAAATTGGTAAGCGAAGGTTGCAGCATAATGAGCACCTTTACTTATTCCAAAATAGTAAACCGGTATTCCTTTTGGAAATGATTCTACGTAATCATATGCCATTTCCATGGTTGCCCGCATGTTCTCTTCCGGTTCAATATTTTCCGGGTTATCACTCACCATGACAGCAAAACCGTATTTTTCTTTTACCCTTTCAGCCATGGTTAAATACTTGTTTTTGTAACCATAGATGCTTCCGCCGGCTCCACCTTTTATGATCAGAAGCCCGTTGGTTCCCGCAACATAACCAAACTGCAAAGAGTGCTGTGTTGTTATAGCATCAAATTCCATATGTTGAATTTCCCTTAAGACAACGGCCCTATATTTTTTATCATCTCTTCATCTTCGCGCAGTTCTTTCAGCGCCCGCTGTCTGCCCATTTCAAATTCATACCCTGCCTGTTCCGCGTCTTGCAAGCGAATACGCTTCACTTCATCATCGATCATAAAATCACCATTGCAGTAATCGCAGGTAAGCATTTTTGCATTTGGGGTAGCCTGTAATTTTGCGCCGCAATGCGGGCATGTAATACTAACTAATTTCATGATTATATCCTGTCATGTTCTATTCTCGTTTAATTTTTCCATACGTCTTCAAATAGTATTTTACCATTCCATTTCCTCATCCTCGGCTTCTTCATATAGATTATGCCAATGCGCCGCGGCTTCGTCATACCGATCCGCCAAATCATCAAGGCCACGATTGCGGGCGCGCTCTGCCAAATCTTCATATTCTGCGACATAGGCCAGGCAGGTATGCGGATCGGGAACCATGCCCGGAAAACTTAAATCCGGTTCCGGAAAATCATCTTCATCATCCAGCGATGGTGGTATTATTTCATCTTCTTCTGGCGGCAGTTGTACTTCCACTAAATTATGTTCTTCTTTTTCTTCAGGCCGAAAGAGTGCGTACAAAAACATGCCGCCAAAAACAAAAACGGTACATATTAACGGTGAAATACAGAACAAGACACAAACGATAGCAAGTATAAGAAACAGTTGCAAAACTGACATCGGAACACCACATAAATTTTACAAGTTAAAAGTTAAACTATCTTGCATACCATCAGCCTGCTACCGTAACCTGTCCTTTAACTTATACCATTCCGGTAACCGTTCTGTAAGGTACTGTTTTTCGTATCCGACTCCCTCGTAATGGGAAACAATCCATTCTATCTGCGCAATTTTACCCACGCAGTCATCATAGGACATGGGTATGTTCGGAATTTCAAAGTCGTTGATACTGAATCGGACCGTTCCTGCCACAGTATTATCTTTTTGCGTTATCAATACGTCTTCCAATCCACGTTCTTTCTTTAAGCCTGCTATCAGCTTTTCTACCGCAACAAATACGTCTAATACCTTTGTCCGGTTGCACTCTGGCATTCCGGGCGCATCAGAGAATGTCTGCCTTCCCATTTGCAAGATATATTCCGCATAACCTACCGCCCGGTCTTCCGGGTGATCTGTAGGCACAGGCTGTGTACCGTCTTCAAAATGGTTACGCTCCAATTCTATCATGCTGATAATGCCGTCAACCGACTTGATGACTAGCTCTTTGGCATCCGCTTCCAGCGTTGCGTCATTCTCACAGGCCCTCTTCAGTTTCCGGACACGGTACAACAGCACATCCAGTATCGCTACTGTTTTTTCCAGGTTTTCTGTCAGGTTCTGTTCAGCCATAATAGTCCCCTACTCTTCATATCTTTCGGTTGCCAAGTCTGCAAGCCTTTCAAACGCAATCACAAACCATTGAAAGTCCTTTTCTTCCATTATTTCATAATCGCTCCAGTGGTTCCAACGCCGCCATTGCGAAAAAATCAGATTGCCAAGAAGCTGAATGTCCATTTCTGGCATATAGTGTTGCAGTTCATCAATATCCGGCAGGTGCGTCTCGCCAAATTTTTCATAATATGACTTCCCACTGTCCATTTCAAAGCCTAAATCCGCAAGTGTATCGCCTAAGAAAATGCTATCGCTATAATTATAAAAGAAGACACTTTTATGAAATTTATACATCCCTAACCAAAACTCCGCAAAATTACGGATTTTTATCAGTTCTTTATAATCTCTTTTCATGTTCATTTACATTCCCTTTTCAAAATTTCAATCATACTCATAATTTCCTTCTATGTATTTTTCAATGGCATCATTGCTGTAATCTGCTGCAATTCCTTCAATGCTTTCTGTTATTAAATCCCGGACATCATCAAAATCATAATAATAATCCTTTGTGACATCAACAGCCTTTACATCAACTCCGAAATTGTAATATCCCATATATTCATCATAAGAAAGTTCCATATTTTCAGCAATATCATCTTTCATAAGCTCAAACCAAATTGCATTACGTTTCCATAAAGGCAGTTTTTCAAACTCTTGCTTAATCCACATGGACAGGGTATCTAAGTAACTATTCCAATAATACGATTGTTCCTGTTGCACCTGCACACAAAATTCATCCCAAAAAGTCTTTAACCCGGAATCCTCACTCGATAACGTAGCCGTACATTGCTTCATATTGTTTTCAATCAAGCCATTTACAAACTCTGTTATTAAACTTTCCATAGAAGCTTTTCCAGCCAACTGTTTATCGAACTGCTCATATATTTCTTCAATAACCGCCTCACGTTTTTTACGAGAAATAAAATAATTCTCTTCTTCCTCAACTTGACTTCTAAAATAAACAAGCAGTTCTAAAAGCGCAAGCCCTACCTTTTCCGGATATTTCTCTCTTGCCCAACCTCCGTAGCGTTGTTCACCATAATGACTTAAATACTCACGATTAATTTCAAAATAAGTCGGACTTTTAGTTACTGGCCATAAGGATATTCGATTAAGTCGGCTCAGCCAGGTTTTATCTTTATCGGCATTTTTCCATTTTAACCAACCTTTTGTTTCCATCCAACTTTCCATAGTTTCCCAGCCATTAACCTGAGGAACTAAAAAACGAAAATGATGTTTGAATTCAAGATTTACGCCAATATTATCTTCAATACAACGCAAAACATTAACGGAAGGTAATTTTTCAAACTCTATGCCAAATAATATGTTTATAATGGTTTCACATAACATTTTATTTTCTTCCAGATTCATAGTTACTGCACTCCTTTGTTATCACTCATCACTAAGTATTTCTTTGAGAACTCTATCCAAATCGTAGTATGCCGGTGCAATCTCTCTGAAGGGTTTCGTTACATGGTCATTATTGCAATCTATGTAACCCACATTGCAAAAATCTATCCATCCCGAGAACTTCAATCCGTTACCATCATCAAACCGCAAAATAATATTTTTGACAAAATCAGTTTGGCCCTCTGCCGGATTCCAGGGCTGAAAATAGTTTTCCCGTTCACTGAGGTCACAGATATGTAGTTCTACTGCTGTGATAGTTCTCCCTATACAATCCTTAAAGAATGCCGAAGCATCTATATTAGGAAAATTAGTACCTGCTTTAATGTCCCAGGGAATACGGTTCATGCTTACCCGGTGTTCTCCATCGGTTTCTTCCAGCATTTCCAACACATCCCCATCCTCAAAGCGAATCAGTAAGGGTTCATCTATTTCAGCATAGATACCGATGGGTGCTTCATAATCTATTATCTGTTCCGCGTCATCTGTTTCTTTTAACAGCAGAGATTCGAGATGATAACTTTGCAGACAATAGTTCAAGCCGACCAGTTTGAGATCTGCAATCTTTCGTCCTTCCAACTTAAAAGAATCCAGCCTTTTCTTCAATTCAACCGGAGAGAATAGAATCGGAGCAGACCATGTACGGCAAGAAAACACACCATTTTTATAACAGACGTAATGTTTTTTTATTTCGCTTTCTTGATCCTGTGCTACTGTTTTTGTTATATGATATTCTGTCGGTACTCCCCCACACGTTATTGGCCGTTTCGGAACGTTCTTCACTGAATAAAGATTGTTTAATTTCTTCTTCATTCATACCCACCGCCTTATACGTTAAGTTTATGGAACACTTTAGATTGTTTAATCTTGGTTTAATCTTTATTTTCTTAATTATATCACGTTCTGCGTCCAAAAAAGTACGCCACGAAACACCGCATGGCGTCTGAGTTTTCGTTATGTTCATTTTTTATCCCGCTCCCTGTCTGGGTTTTAGAAAAGTAAAAGATCACTTCTAAAGCATATTTTTCCATAAAAAATAAAACCCCTTACAGCAGTGGGCCTGAACCCAAATCAGGTACCACTGTAAGGAGTTTTATGACATAAAACCCGGTTTACAGCAGGGAGGCCCAATCCCCTGCCACTACTCCCAACGGTAGCTCGGTTTCCGCTCCTGTCAGCAACAAAGGTTGGGGCTGGCAAGATGGTCTGCCATCATCCGATAAACCAGATTAAAAACTTGATTTATTACAGCCCGGGCTTAGGTGCTGCCACTGTTACCAACTACAGCGCGGTATCTACTCAAGGCGACAATAACGTTGGCGCCACACAAGAGAAGGTCCCTACATCCGATAAACCAAGTCAACAATGGTTTGTGCTGCCGGTGAAGTTTACGATTCATTCGGCGCTACCACCGTCATGCCTACGCTTTCTCGTCATGATGGGGAAACCATTGTAAAATAACAACCGGCTTTGCTGGCACTGGCACCGAATTGGCCGTCGACCGCAAAACAAGGATGTTTTTTTGTTTTAGCAGATGCCACGATGCACAATGTACCCCGCCGGCGAAACGTCCGAAACGACTCTGCTATATATATTATAGCACATTTATTGTGAATGTGGTCGCCATCATGGCGACATTTTTAGATGGGTTTTAATACTAATATCACTATTACTTTTCTGCGGCTTTGAAATTGTAGATAGGCTTTAAAATATCAACCACATCCACTGTTTCTTTTAAATACTCAAGGATATCATCAACGCTCTTGTACGCCATCGGTGCTTCGTCCAACGTATCCTCCACTACGGTCGTTGAATAAATACCTTCCATGGATTTTTTGTAATCACCCATATTTAATCTGTTTTTTGCTTCATTTCTGGACATCAATCGCCCCGCACCGTGAGGTGCTGAGTAGTTCCACTCAGGATTGCTTTTTCCTATCCCCAAGATGCAGCCATCCCTCATGTTCATAGGAATCAGTACCCGTTCGCCTTTGGGTGCTGCGATAGCGCCTTTACGAAGGATCATTTCATCCACGTTGATATAATTATGAATGGTTGTAAACTGGTCAGCCGCAGTATAGCCACACATCTCTATGATTTTTTTGGCAATTAGGTGTCGGTTTTCATTCGCATACTGCTGGCAAAGTACGATATCATGCAGATAATCATCCATATACTGACCGTACAAGTAGCATAAATCATCCGGTACATCCTTGTCCTTTTTTTCTAACCGTAGCTGTCTTAAAGCCTCTGGTATTTCTCTCCGCCTGCCTTCTTCTTTTAGCGTCCGGACAAGCTCTGCCTGTCTTTCTGCAAATTCTTCCTTGTAATGATTTAATTCTATGGCAAGTTTTTGGTAATAGTTTGCCACCTGTAACCCCAGATTCCGGCTTCCGGTATGGATGATGAGATACAACTCGTCGTCAGACCCCCGGTCCATTTCAATAAAATGGTTTCCGCCACCCAACGTGCCAAGGCTCTGTTTCAGATAGGTTTTATGTTTTAAGCGTTCATAGCATCGGAACTGAGTCAGGTCAAAATCCTTCTGTACTTCTTCCCACACGTCAAACCCGGACGGGACTGTGTGCGCTGCGGCATCCAGCTGTTCAAAATCAATCTCCCGCTTTTCTATGCGGGTAGTCAGCATACCGCAGCCAATATCTACACCGACAAGGTTCGGCACTATCTTGTCCTCAATGGTCATAGTAGTACCAATGGTACAACCCTTCCCCACATGCACATCCGGCATGATGCGAACTTTGCTGTTTTCCATAAATTTACAGTCAAGCATACGCTTTATCTGGTCAACTGCCAAAGGGTCTACAATACTCGCATAGCATATTGCAGTTCCGTATTTCCCTTTTATATTCATTTCTGCCCTTTCCTAAGCCAGATACAAGGTATAATCCTCACTCCAATCCCCACGGTTATACCATACCCTTATTTCATTTCCTTTACGTTCTATGTTGTAAAAGTTGGATCGATAAGAATGGATTTCAGAGGTGAAAATCTGGTTTGCAAAATCCATTAAATCCCATTCACCCATCGAATTACCCGTTTCTTCATCATGTATCCAGTCATCTGTATGATTCCCGTTACAAATCACCTTTTCCACCTGACCCGCCAGAATTGCCTCCACTAATTTCATAGCTGTTATCTTTTTTGTATTTAGATTTTGCGGTTTTGCTTCTGCAAACGGTGAAAAAATTGGTACGTTGTTCCATCGGCCAATCTTTAAGCCAAAGCTGTCGGTATTAAAGAACTGTTCAAACTGCGGATGATTTGTAACTGCAAGATAACCAAGATACTCGTTTTCAAACTTCCCTGCGGCCTCATGATATGTATGGGTAAGGCAATATAATGCCAGGTCAATGTCCTCGATTTTGAACAACAGCTTGACCAGATCAATTAAGTCCTTGTCATAAAAGCCGTGGTTGAAACAATAATCAGTGTAACGCCCACCCAATTCGATAAAATGCATTTGTCCCTGCAGAAGCCATATTTTCAAATTGCTTTCTTTTATGTACGTTTCAGCCATTACTCTTTTCTTTTTATTATCAAGGCTTAACAGTTCTTTTGCGTTGTTTACTATAACCATATGCCTTATCTCCACATATCCAATACTGTAAGCAGTTCTTCCTGTATTATCGCATCATCTTTATTCAGCATTCCCAGATGCAAATGCGGTTTTCCTGTGCCGTGGTAATCACTGCCGCCACTGATCCGCAGTCCTTTTTCACTGGCAGCACTGCGTAGCGTTTCCACTTCATCCATGGTGTATTCGGAATAATAACATTCCAGTCCGTCAATGCCCGCATTGCAAAGCAATTCTAACTGGTTGCGGAACTGTTTTTCTGTTAAACGCTTCTCCCGGGTTCCCCCAAAGGGATGCGCCCACACCACAATGCCTCCGGCTGCTTTTACGGCTTTAATGGCGCCGATGGCGTCCACCCTGCCGCCAGGGAAATTTTCAAAGTATTTTTTGTAAATATCAATGGGCTCTTCACCCGGTTGTACGGGCGGTAAGTGTTTTTGTATCAGTTCGGCAAAAGCCGGCTTAGCTGGGCTTTTAATTTTAAACAACGCTGCTCTTTCATCTTCACTAAAGTTAAAGCCTAACTCTTCTGTCAAATACTCCCAGCGCCGTTCC
>JAEEGI010003643.1_pt1 | contig 36571 bp, 26 predicted proteins | sample 8958751 | NCBI WGS metagenome assembly JAEEGI01 (sample SAMN16246545, study PRJNA631951) | gut metagenome | biome: gut microbiome; feature: rumen; material: KS-attached | host: Bos | place: Iran: Karaj | collected 2018-10 | reverse complement strand
AGGCATTTCTTTGTCTGGATCTTCCCAAGGATCATCCTTTTTGGACTGCAAAAGAAAAAGACAATTTTGAAGGCTTAAAGGATAATGAGGTCCGCACCAACGTTCTTAACGGTCCCGCCCTTGTTTTTTCAAACCACAGCGCAAACGGAGAAACCGTTTTAAGGTCCGGTAAGGTGCTTAAGAATCCCAAAGATATCCATGGCATGTGTAATTATGCAAAGCTGAGCTATAATACCGATTTTCCCTGGGACAGCGCCTTTATTAAGGACAAGGGTGTTTTCCCCATGCAATATACGATCAAAGAAAAGACCATGGTCGAGCCCGTTCCCGCCAATGCTCTGTTTTACGGCGAGGTAAGGGATGAGGTCCTTTACAGAAGGGAATTTTTTAATTTTAATCTGGAAACGGAAATGCATTGGATAAATGCCATAGATCTGGCAGACTTTACGGTTCCTTACGGCATTTTCAGAGCAGACAGGGCAAGACTTGTGAGAAAGCCTTCCCTTATCACCCTGTCCTCCTATGGTTTCCCGGATGTGAATGCGGATATAAAGCGTCTTGAAAAGAACGGTGCCAAAGCTGTCCTTCTTACGGGACTTGACGGTCACGGCAGGAAGATTTCCATGGCCATGACGGTCTGGGATGCTTTTGATGAGATAGATACCATCCTGTCCAAAGGGACAAACCCCGACAGAGGCGATTCACTTATAATCTACGCAACCCGAAGGGTTGAGAAGATGTATGCCGGAAGCGAAAATAAATTCCTTCTGTCCCAGGTGATCACCCGGGCGGATGGCATGGAATTTTCGGAAGAAGACATTTTCCCTTTTAAGGCGGTTGCTTTCGAAACGCCTTCGGACAGAGCGCTTGAAAGGCCCACGCTCGTATTTTCGGACGGCAGGAAGGTGAAGATCTCCTTCGAAGGAATAGAAAAAGGGCTTAAAATCTAACAATAAAAAGGACTTAAAATGGGAAGAAAACCGGACAGAAAAATCACATTTTTAAAGCGCCTGTTTAAGGAGGATTTTTATTCCCACCGGGCATATATCAAGCTGTACGATACTTTGCCCGTGGATCCGAAGGTGGTACTCCTGGAATCCCGGCACGGCACCTCTCTTGGAGGCAATATCGCCGCCATCCTTAAGACCCTTTGCGAAGAAGAGGAATTTAAGGACCTCACCGTCTATGTTACGGTGCGTAAGGACACGGAAAACTCCATCAAGGCACAATGGGCGGATTTTAAGAATTCCGAGGGCCGTGTGCGCGCGCTGCGCTTTGATTCCCGCGAATATTTCAGGATCCTTGCTTCCGCAGGGAGACTTATAAATGACGATACTTTCATGCCCTTGTTTATGAAGAAGCCGAGGCAGCTCTATCTGAACACCTGGCACGGAACGCCTTTAACGACACAGGGAAAATCCGTTAAGACCGGGCGTTTTGCCATCGGAAACGTCCAGAGGAATTTCCTTACCGCGGATCTCCTTCTTTACCCCAACGATCACACAAAAGAGGTGATGCTCAGGGACTATATGGTGGAGAACTTCGGTACCGGAAAGCTGGCCATGACGGGATATCCCGGAAACGAGGTGTTTTTCTCCGACGAGATCCGTAAGAACATGCGGGCGCGCTTTAATTTCGGGGAAAAGAGGATATATGCCTATCTGCCCACCGAGCGCGGTATCCCGGGAGATGCAGATAAAGAAGGTCAGAAGTTTGATCCGGATGCCATGTTCTCCGCTCTTGACGACCAGCTGCCGGAGGACGTATTGGTCTATGTAAAGCTCCATCCCATGCTCCGGGGCAGCATGAACACTGATAATTACAGCCACATCCTGACTTTCCCGGACGATGTACCGGTCTATGATTTTCTTCAGGCTACGGACGGACTTATCACCGATTACTCAAGCATATTATTTGACTACGCCACCACCCGTCGCCACATTATACTTTACACCTATGACGAGGAGGAATACTTAAGAGACAAAGGCCTTTATTTCCCCTTAAGCGAGCTTCCTTTCCCTCAGGTTAAGACAGTGGAGGCTCTTGCAACGGAGCTGGTTTACCCCACCCCCTGCGATTACAGTGATTTTACGGACCGTTTCTGTCCCTGGGACCGTGCTGGCGTGACCAAGGAATTGATGCATAATTTCATTTCCGGAGACCTGTCCTCCTATCCCGACATTCCTTATAACGGTAAAAAGAACGTGGCGATCTACGGCGGCGACTTCGTCAGAAACGGTATCGCCACAGCTCTCATCAACATGGTCAGATGCATCGACCACGAGAAATACAATTATATGGTGCTGTACAAATACAGTCCCAAGGCCAACAACACTCCGGGCTATCATGAGCCTGCCCTGGATGACATTTCCGAAGATGTTGCCACTCTCGGCATTACCAATCCCCGTTGCGGCACCTGGCAAGAGTTGGCCTATTCAAAGCTCTGGAAAAAGGCTCAAAGAAAGATACCGGGCCTTTCCTACAAAAGGGCTGAGTCTGCCTATGAAAGCATAGCTGTTCGCGAGGCCAAAAAGACCTTCGGAGATGCCAGAATAAATGCAGCCATACAGTTTAACGGCTATTTTCCCGATATGATATCCATGTTTAAGGTCATGGACTGCGGAAGGGCGATTTTTGTCCACAATGACATGAACGGTGAAAACAAAAAATCCTTCGCCGTCCCCAGAAAGCTGCTTTCCGAGGCTTACAATGCCTATGATGAAGTGGCCATAGTGGCGGAAGAACTGGCTCCCAGAATGGATCTGTTCATCGAGAAGTCCGGATACCAAAAACGCTCTTACACGGTGATCCCCAATATCATCGATTACAAGACCATACTTAAACGCGCCGAAGAAGAGATCGTATATACGGAAAATACCGAAGCAAGCATTTCTCTAAGGAGACTGAATACCCTTTTGGATTCTCCCGCAAAAAAGATCATAAATGTGGGAAGGTTTTCCTATGAAAAGGGTCAGCTTAGGCTCATCGATGCCTTTGAAAAGGTGGCGGAAGAGTTTGAAGATGCATGGCTCATAATCCTGGGCTCCTACGGCCCCGACTACTATAAGATCCTTAACAGAGCTGAAAGATCAAAGTATGCCGATAGGATCATCATCATAAAGTTCCTGGCAAATCCCTATCCTCTGATCAAGAGATGCGACTATCTCGTGCTGTCCTCTCTTTACGAGGGCTTCGGACTGGTGCTCTGCGAGGCTGACATCCTTGGTGTTCCCTGTTTCTCGACCCGCATAACGGGACCTACGGATTTTATGGAAAAGTACAACGGAATGCTGGTGGAAGATTCCACAAAAGGCATAGAAGACGGCTTAAGAGCCTGCCTCAGGGGAGAAGTCAAAAAAACCCTTACCGTGGATTACGAAAAGTACAATCAGGATGCTGTTGCCGCCTTTGAAGATATGGTGGAACGGCTTACGAATATCAAAAGATAAAAAAATGAGGCCCCGGTTTCCTCACGACATACGGATGGCATCCCTTAGTGCTGCTTCATTCCTGACCTGACACGGTTCAGGAGCACCCGCTTCGCGAGACCGAGGCCTCGATTTGGCATTATATAAAGTTTTTCATGTGTTGTCAAGAGAAAGTGAACCCCTAACCCCGTCCCCGGGTGTCATTTTATATCTACTTTACAACAATATTTATAATTCTTCCCTTTACGTAGATCTCTTTTACGATGGTCTTTCCTTCTACGAAGGCCTTTACACCGTCCATGTTCTTCGCTTTCTCAAGAGCACTTGCCTGATCTTCGTCAACACCCAGCTCCACTGTACCTCTGAGCTTACCGTTAACCTGAACCCCGATCTCAACAGTATCTTCCTTAACAGCTTCGGGATCGAATACGGGCCAGGGCTCCTTAGCAAGGGACTCGTTGTGACCCAGGATCTCCCAGATCTCTTCTCCGATGTGAGGGCATACGCAGGAAAGCATCTTTACGAAGCCTTCGGCATATTCCTTGGGACACTTGCCTTCCTTAACGGCTGCGTTTACGAAGATCATGAGCTGGCTGATGGCTGTGTTGAAGCCAAGAGTCTCATAATCGTCGGTTACTTTCTTTATGGTCTGATGGTAAACCTTCTTGAGCTTTCCGTCATTTTCTGCCGTGATGTTGCTTTCTTCGGTAAAGAACGACCAAACACGGTTAAGAAAACGTCTCGCGCCTGCAACACCTTCGTCGCTCCAGGGCTTGGAAACCTCAAGTGCTCCCATGAACATTTCATAGAGTCTCAAAGTGTCTGCACCGTACTTTTTAACGATATCGCTGGGATTAACAACGAATTCGGGGAAACGCTTACCCATCTTGATACCGTTGGAGCCCAGGATCATACCCTGATGAACCAGCTTCTTGAAGGGCTCCTTGACAGGAGATATGCCCTTATCATAAAGGAAACGGTTCCAGATCCTGGAATACATGAGGTGACCTACCGCATGCTCCGGTCCTCCGATATAGAGATCGACGGGCATCCAGTGCTTAAGAAGTTCGGGATCGCAGATCTCCTTGTCATTGTCGGGATCGATATATCGCATATAATACCAGCTGGACCCTGCAGATCCGGGCATGGTGGAGGTTTCTCTTGTTCCCTTGATGCCGTTGTGGTCGTACTTCTTCCACTCGGTGGCATTCTCAAGAGGTGCCTTACCGTTCTTTCCCTTGTAGTCGTCCAGCTCGGGAAGGATGAGCGGAAGCTCGTCGTCATCCAGCACATGGATCTTTCCGTCCTCTTCGTAAACCACGGGAACGGGCTCGCCCCAGTATCTCTGTCTTGCGAAGATCCACTCACGGAAGTGGTAATTTACCACTCTCTTTGCAACGCCCATCTTTTCAAGCTTCTGAGTGATGGCTTCCTTTGCTTCTTCAACGGTGAGTCCTGTGAACTCCTCGGAATTTATGAGCTTGCAGCCCTTGCCGAGATAATCGTATTTTTCAAATGCGCACTCTGAAACATCGCGTCCGTCGATAACCTGGATCATGGGGATGTTGTGAGCGACAGCATATTCAAAGTCTCTCTGATCGTGTGAAGGAACGGCCATTACCGCACCTGTTCCGTAGCTGGCAAGCACGAAATCGCCGATGAAAAGAGCAACTTCCTTACCGTTAACCGGGTTTATGGCCTTAAGTCCTTTAAGTTCGCAACCGGACTTGCCCTTGTTCAGCTCGGTACGGTCCATATCATTCTTCTTAAGGGTCTCGTCGATATATGCCTGAACCTCTTCCTTGTTCTGTACTCTGGGCATGAGATCCTTAACGATCTGTCCGTCGGGAGCAAGAACCATGAAGGTGATACCGTAGATGGTCTCGATACAGGTGGTGAAAATAGAGAATTCTCCGCCGCCTACGATCCGGAACTTTACTTCCACACCCTCGGACTTTCCGATCCAATGCCTCTGCATATCTTTCGTCGACTCGGGCCAATCGATCTCATCAAGACCTTCAAGGAGTTCTTCCGCAAAGGCAGCCTGGTCGATGACCCACTGCTTCATGTTCTTTCTGACAACGGGATAGCCGCCGCGCTCCGACTTACCGTCGATGACTTCGTCATTGGAAAGCACTGTTCCCAACTCCTCGCACCAGTTTACGGGCATATCGATGTGCTTTGCATAGCCTGCAAGATAGAGCTGCTTAAAGATCCACTGGGTCCACTTGTAGAAGGAAGGATCCGATGTAGCGATGCATCTGTGCCAGTCATAGTCAAAACCAAGCTCCTTAAGCTGCTTGGAAAAGGTCTTTATGTTTTTCTGGGTAAAACCGTTGGGATGATTTCCGGTGGAAACCGCATATTGCTCCGCAGGCAGACCGAAGGAGTCGTATCCCATGGGATGAAGGACGTTATAGCCCTGCATTCTCTTCATTCTCGAAACGATGTCCGTAGCGGTGTAACCTTCGGGATGTCCCGCATGAAGACCTACGCCCGAAGGATAGGGAAACATATCCAATACGTAAAACTTCGGCTTTGAAAAGTCGTGAACATCTGTTCTGAAGGTATCATGCTCCTCCCAATATTTTTGCCATTTTTTCTCAATGACTTCAGGATTGTACTCTCTTGCCATATTTTTCTCCTTAAACCCTTATGATCTCAAGCCTTTCGGCTTATGTGTCAAAATTTTCTTTATATAAATTTTATTATTTATTGTTTATTTTCGCATTGTATAACAATTTTATTATTTTATCAAGAAAATGTTTTGTTGTACATTTTTTGTTATTATAATCTACAGCACTGTTCAACTCCCTTTCATTGGGCGAGCTGAGTCACCTGTCCTCATATCCTTAAACAGTTATTTATTCTATTTATTATTCCGTAAGAAGGAGATAATTTAAATGAGAAAACTAAACAGTCTCAGAGTAAAACTTACAGGATTTTTCCTGATTCCCGTTATCTTCATCATGATAGTGGGCTATACCGCCTACTCCATTGCCTCAAAGGGAATGCAGACCACTTATGAATCAAACGCAGTTACAGCCCTTGAACAGGTTGCACAATACTATGAACTCACTTTCGAAGTAGTAGAAAGCAAAGCTGATCAGCTTGCAAGTCTGTCAGAGCTGAAAAACCTTTACGGAGGCGCATACACAGACGCTGACGAGCTGAGAAGCGCTCTCTCCAATGTAAAGCGAAGCGCCAAGAACCTGGCGGAATCCGATCGTATCGTAGGGGACCTCTCCATTCTTTCCTTTCAGCAGACAGCCTTTTCCGTTGCCAACGGAAACTATCTGATGGTGGATTATATCGGTTCCTCCACTGCCGCTGAATTTGAAAAGACCGACGATTACAAGCTCCTTAAGGCTCTCCCCGAGGGTGCGGGCTGGATCGGAGTACGTTCCTTCATCGATACCTACGAAGCTTCCAACGGTCTTACAAGTTCGCCCTATTGTGCGGTTTATGTAAAGCCTTTTTATAACTCTCTGGGCGATAAGCTGGGCTACATCTCCATCGATATCAAGCTGGACATTTCAACGAATGTTCTGGGAAGCATAAACTTAGGCGACGACAGTATATATGCCTTTATTACACCGGATGAAGTGGAGACCACTACTGCCGGAAAGAGCGACGATGCGGAGACCGTCTTTGCTTTCACCACCTTTTACGATGATCTGAAGGCCTCAAACGACTCCTCCGGCTTCGAATGGATGATCGATGCGGCTGACGGCCGGGAATATCTGTACACCTATGCGAAGATCGCAGATACAGGTGCGGTCATATGTTGTCGCATCCCCAAAGCCGTTATCAACGAAAGCGTAAGCAACATCAGATCCGCCTCCGTTATTGCCGTGATCCTTGCGGCTGTGATCTCCTCACTTGTGGGTGTCGTGGTTTCCAGCAGGATCGGAAATGCGGTCAAGGTGATCTCCAAAGGCTTTGAACAGGCTGCTCAGGGTGATCTTACCGTTAAGATAGCCACCACCCGTAAGGATGAATTCGGAGCACTTTCCTCCTCCGCCAACAGGATGATAGAGAACACGAAGAGGCTGCTTTCAAAGGTTTCGGCCACTGCGGATTCTCTCAAGGAATCCTCGGAAGAGATCGGGCTTGCCTCCGATGAACTTGTTACCGCTTCGGTCAATATCACAACCTCTGTTAACGAGATCAGGAAGGGCCTGGATCAGGAAGCTCAGGATTCGGAAGACTGCCTTAATGCCGCAAACAAGCTGACCGAAAAGATCGAGGTCGTAAGAGAAAATGTTACCGCCATCGACGGTATGGCGACCGATGCGGACGATTCTGTAAAGAATGGTATCGGAGCCGTAGAGAACCTTAAAGTTAAAGCAAATGAAACAAGTGATGTTACCCGGGGCGTCATCGTGGATATCGAAGAACTTGCCCGTGAAACCTCTTCTATCAGCAACATCATAGCCACCATAGATGACATCGCCAGCCAGACTAACCTTCTTTCCCTTAACGCTTCCATAGAAGCCGCAAGAGCGGGGGATGCGGGACGAGGCTTTGCGGTCGTTGCGGAAGAGATCAGAAAGCTTGCGGAACAAAGTGCGGTTTCTGCCGGTGAGATCGGTAAGATCATCCTTTCCGTCACCTCCAAGACCGAAAAGACCGCTGCCGCCGCAAAGCAGGCCGAAGAGATCGTTATCCAGCAGGAAGAGGCAGTTTCCACCACAATGGCAGAATTCAATGTCATCGGAGAAAATGTCAACACCATTGCAACACACCTTAAGGACATCGGCCTTCAGGTCGCAGAAATGGAAAAAGCAAAAGTCAACACCCTTACAGCAGTTGAAGGCATTTCCGCCGTTTCCGAAGAAACAGCCGTTGCTTCAACAGAGGTTGAAAACACCGCCCTCGCTGCTCAGACCGCCGCCAAGAATCTTAACGACGTCATTCAGGATCTGAGAAGTGCGGCAGATTCACTTACAACAGAGCTCAAGGGCTTCAAACTGTAACTTAAGTAAGGAGGTTAGACTCATGAAGAAAAGAATTACTGCTATGCTTATAGCGGGCGTTATGGTTTTATCCCTCACAGCCTGCGGTAACAGCAATGTAAAAATAAATCAAAGAACAAGGACCAGTACAAGGACAAAGACCGTACAGACAGCAAAAACAAACAATAATACCAATAACACGGCTGCAGCCACCCCCACTCCCACCCCCGTGTCTGTGGACAAGCTTACCTTTTCCGAAGCTCCGGAGCTTAAGGCAAAGGTGAGTGCAGGCACTTTACCCGCAGTGGAAGACCGTATCCCCGATAAGGACAATGTGTTTATCGCACAGACGGATGCTGCGGGAACGGTTCTTGAGATAGGTACCTACGGCGGGAACTACAGCATGGCCCTGGGCGGAGGCTCCTGGGATATCGCAAGACCGGTACTGGAAAGCATAATCCGCTACAACACCGACGGAACATATGCCCCCAATGTAATAAAGAGTTTCGAACATAACAGCGATTATACGGTTTGGACCTTCCATTTGAGAGAAGGCATGAAGTGGTCCGACGGTGATGATTTTACCGCGGATGACATTACCTTCTGGTACTACATGGTCCACATAAACAACTACGATTCAAAAGCCAGCTGGGAAGCACTTAAAGACGGAAAGACCGGAAACTACGCAGTGCTTAAAAAGGTGGATGATCACACCGTTACCTGGACCTTTGATACAGCAAAGTATCCCGGAAGTTTCATTGAAAACGGCGATTTCAAGTGGTGCTGGGCACCTTCCCACTACCTTAAGGATCTGATCCCCTCTTCCTACTATGTTCAGAACGAATACTGGAAAGACACGGGGCTGTCCGACGATCAGGTCATCGCCAACGCTGCGGCAAAGGGCATAAACTATTCCAAGGTTAAGGATATCGGAAAGAACGTTTGCTACTACTTCTGGAACATTTCCGGACTTCCCACGGTGAACTCCTTTGTTCTGACCACCAAGGAAGGAAACAACTCCCGATCCGCAGAGCTTTGCATCCTGGAAAGAAATCCCTACTATTGGAAGATCGACGCCAAGGGCAATCAGCTTCCTTACTTTGACAATATCTACTTGAAAAAACTGGGTGAAAATGACGATGCAAAGGCTATGCTTTTAAGCGGAGATCTGGACCGTATGGACATCGGTATGGAACAGGTTTCCTCCCTCATGGCGGAACTCGGCAGCTCAGCTGTGCTTAAGACCATTTCCGGCTCCAGCTGGGGATCCAATCAGGTTACCTTTAACTACACAAATGCCAATAAAAACTACGCCGATCTTTTTGCAAACAGCGATTTCCGTCAGGCCATGTCCATCTGTGTTGACCGTGATGAGGTTTCGCTTCTTACCTCCGAAGGCTTCCTGGCTCCGGGACAATGTGCTCCTTCTGTGGGTAACTTCGGTTACGATACGGAATGGTCCAAGAAATGGACAACCTACGATGTTGCCGCTGCCCAAAAGCTTTTGCAGAACTGCGGACTTAAGGCAGGCTCCGACGGCTATCTGGATTTTGCGGACGGCTCGGATCTGTCGGTGGACTTTGTATCCTTTGACGGAAGCGCAGATTTCATTTACAGTATATTAAAGCGCTACTATGATGCGATCCACATTAAGACCACCCTTACCAATTACGATGTGGCCACCTACGACAAAGTCATCGACACCAATGACTGGGTCGCATCCATGTGTCCTCACATGTCCGTAGGCGGTTTCTCTCTTAAAGAAAGAGCAGCCTCCTTCGTGCCCATCGCCCAGGCTGCGGAATGGTACGGCGATTACGGTACCTACTATACCGACCATACAAAGGGTGTGGCTCCCACAGGCGACATGGCTAAACTGGTACAGATCTACGAACAATGGACAGATACCGCAGACAGTGCCAAGAGAGACGAATTGGCCCTTCAGATCTACGAGCTCCACAAGAAGAATCTGTGGTCCATCGCCTACTCGGAAGGTGCAAACACCTACTGTCTCGTAAGCCCGAAGCTTCACAACTTCGCGGACAATCTGGTAAGCAACGACCTTTATCAGTACGCGAACATCTATCACTTTGAGACATTGTTTAAAAAATAAAAATAGGCCGCGGGAGATTGATCCCGCGGCTTTTTCTCGAGCAAGTGCGGCCACACTGAGGCTCATTTTTGTTTTCTCAGTATTTCAATGATCCCGCCATCCTTTATGTGCGAGAAGTCAAAATATACATTTCCTATCCCCTGTTCTTCGAAAAGTCCGAGCAAAAACTCTGCCTGCGCTTTTTCCGCTTCGCTTGCGTTGGGATAGCAGCCCCATTCACCGATAATAGTGGGAAGTCCCACGCGTCTTGCGCCTTCAAACAAGGTTTTAAATATGAAGCCCACGCGCTCCATCCCACCTGCTCCGTAGTCATCCGTATCGACCAGAATATCGTAGCCGTGAGGGACATACGAAAGCCCCTGTATCTCTTTGCCATCACCGTATGTGGGCGAGACCAGAACTGTTGGGATCGCCGCATTCGCAAAATAGTTGCTTTCCAGCATAATTATCGTATCCTTGTCGACCTCCCTTATAGCAGAAGCGATCTCGGAATAAAAAGGCACAAGCACCTCTGTTTCAAAGCGGGCCGTAATAGGCGAAACAGCTGCGATCAGCTCCCCGATCTCAGCCTCATCCTCCAGATCTGCCACGCCTCTCTCTCCCGCTATGCTCGTGATCAGCTCGAAGATCTTTGCACCGTCACTTCCCGGAAAAGGCTCGTTCATAATATCATACCCGATAACGTAAGGATTTCGGGCATATCTTTTCGCGACAAATTTCCACAGTTCCCTGTAATGGTCTCTGATCCCGATCCCATCGGACGCGGGCACATTTTTCCAAAAATTGTCAAAGGCATGCTGCACAGCAGGACTTATAAGATAGGATTCACTCCATAGTCCGGTCCTTATATGCTCGCAGGAGTCTGTTACAGTGGCCCATTCCGGAGCTCCGTCCTCAAATACAGATCCGTAAAGATCCTGGTGCATATCCAGAAACACAGGTATTCCTGCTTCTTCCGCCATTTTGAGGATACGATCGATCTCATTAAAATAACCTTCGCTGAACTTTCCCGGTTCAGGCTCCGCACCGTCCCAGATCAAGCCCAGACGGATAAGATTAAATCCGTTTTTCTTAAGAAACTCAAAGTCTTCCGGTGTGTATCCGCCAATGTAGTTCTTTGACCTGTCCTTGCACACCATGTTTATCCCGTGAGCTGTAAACGGCTGCCCGTCACTTAAAACAAATCCTTTATTCTCTATCCTGATCCTTTTTCTCATCTTCTCCCCTTTGTTGTACTTCGTCGTCTGACGTTTTTCTTCTCGCCTCAACATTAAATTCCGAGATCTTCTTTTCAAGTTCACGTCCTATCGGAAAGAAGATAAGCGGGATGAAGCCCAATATGCAAAGCATTGCGGGAACAAGCCCCGCTCCGACTCTGATCCCCCAGATCGCGCGGTCTGTCTGAGTAGCAAGAGTTCCGTCATATCCGTAATGGCTGATGATGGTGGCAAAAGCAGATTCCTGAAACGCCGTAAGAATGGTGGTAAGAAGGGCAAATAGTCCTCCGTACAGTCCGGTCTTTCTTGTACCCGTCCGCATCTCATCATAGTCGATCAAAGCTCCGTTCATTACAACGCCGGAGGTCTGAATTACATTTAAAGCAAAGATTATCAAGGTATAGCTTACAATGGCATGCCAGCCGCGGTTAATAAAGATCAGGCTTCCGAGCCCTGCAACCGCGGGTATCATGGATATCATCGTTACAGCCTTTGCACCGTACTTCTTTATCTGCTTTCCTGCCCATGGAAGAAGGATCAGCATCACTATGCCCGGGATCGTGTCAGCAATTGCCGCAAAACTTCCGGAGGTTTTCAAAACCTTATCCATCATGTAAAGGAACGGATTATAATAAGCCGCTATCGCGCCTCTTGCAATCACAAAAAACAGAAGATAGGTCAAAAACGGTTTTGAAAAAACAATTTCTTTAACATCACTCCAAATGTCCTTAAGGTTCTTGTGCTCAGGCGCAACGGCCGTCTCGTAAAGCTTTTCGTTATCCTTTAAAGGTGCAAGGGCAAGAAAATACATTCCCGCATTGACCAGTACCACAAGAGTAAAGATCGGAATGATCAAAGCCCGATTACCGCCTCCCACCAGCAGAAACGTGGGAATGATAGTGGTTACAAAGCCCACAACATTTCCCAGATAAGTCCTGATGATCTCAACGTCCACCCTTTCTTCCTTATCCGGCGCAGCAAGCAGGAAATAGGAATTGTAGGAAACCGAATAGATGGTATATCCCGTATCGTAAACAAACAATTCGAAAAGCAGCACGCCGAAGATCACCCATTGGTTCCAGGAGGGCGACGACAGCAGCATAAAGAAAAATGCCAGAAGCATGGCAGGTGCCGTAACCCGCATGAGATAAACGTATTTTCCTCTTTTTTTGTTAAAAGGCATCTTGTCAATATATGCCCCCAAAAGAGGATCGTTTATCGCATTCCACACACTGTAGATCAGGTAGATCAAGCCATAGAATTTTGCATCCAATCCGATTATATCCGTGTAGAACTTCATCAACACGTTGTGTATTACGATCTGCCCCATAACAGATGCCGGTCCCGGAAGTGCGATGAACAGCTTCTCACGGAAGGATAGGGCGCCTTTTGAAGGGCGCCCTGTGAAGATAGCACCGATTCTCTCTCTTAATGTCTTTTTTGTTCCCATAAATTCTCCCAATCCATTTTTAAGTTTTTCCCAAAAATACCTGTTGCATATTTTGATTATAAACCTTAAAGTTACTTTAAGGTCAATGATTTTATTTCATTTAAAGTACCAAAATTACAGAAATTCCGGCACATTATATAAAAGGAGGACTCATGAAAGAATTTTACACCATCGGAGAAGTATGCAAGATATTTAATATTCCCGCATCAACCCTAAGATACTACGACAGCATAGATCTGCTATCCCCCTGGAAATCCGGCGAAAACGGTTATCGCTATTATTCAAAGGCTCAGTTTGAGATAATCTCAATGATCGGCTTCATGCGTTCTTTGGGAACGCCCATACAGCATCTTAAAAAGATCCTTACGGAAGAGGATCCGAAAAGCATATGCCTTGAACTTAGGAGAAATAAACAGGAGCTTGAAAACAGGATCGCAGAATTAAATACTTTAAAGAAAAAAGTTGAGCTGTATGAAAAAAACATCGCAGAAACTTGTTTTTCCGAGGAAGTAACCATAGAATCCCTGCCTGACATGTACATGATGTCAAAGCCCTTCGGAGATAAAGACGAGCTGGATATAGACGAGATCATAAAAATAACCCGCAGTTCAGGGAGTTGGGCCGATACTGCCGGTATCATTTCAACGATCAGCGTGGAGAATCTACTTAACGGTAATTTCCATACCTACGAAAAATACGGCTACATCTCGGATCTTCCCTATCCCAAGCCAAACAAGTATACCGAGGTTTTGGCCGGCGGTCTGTATGCCTGCGGGAACATGCTGGTCCGAACCGTGGAACATTTTGAAGCTGATGCGGCCTACAGTCGGATCATGGATCACATAAAATCCCAAGGCCTCACCCCTGCCGGCCCCGCCATCGAACGAAATGTGCTGGACATTTACGGCAGCCGCCCGCTTAATCCCACCATGTATTTTAGGATCTACATCCCCATAAAATGAACCTATAACCCCGTCCCGGGGGGTCAAACTATGGCTCATTTCGGTAAAACATCTCCCTGAGCCACAAAAATGAACCCCGGGGACGGGGTTAGGGGTTCAAAAATGTGGCCCATTCCGGCAAAAAATCTACCTGAGTCACAGCGATCACGAAGTCATAGCTCGACAACCGGGATTTTCTATGACTCTATCAGCCAAAAATGTCCACTGAGCCAAAAGCTTCCCGGAACGACAGCGCCCCGGAAGCTATAATAGTGGCTCGGGTAGAGAAAACATATGCCTGAGCCACTAAAATGAACCCCTAACCCCGTCCCCGGGGTTCAAAATCGTTCTTGACATTTTGCAAAAAGGGGCGTATCCTATGTCCCGCTACATTGAGTGTTAATTCCTTCCCACTCAACCCGGTCAGTAGTCAATAATTTGACCTTAAACCCTAAAGGAGATCTAAAATGCAGAAGAAAGTTACTTTTATTACCCAGGCGGGCATAATCGCCGCCCTCTATGTCGTTCTCACCATGTTTGTCCAGACCGTGAATCTGGCCAGCGGAGCCATTCAGTTTCGTGTATCCGAGGCTCTGTGCGTACTTCCCTTTTTCACACCCGCAGGAATTCCCGGTGTTGTTGTAGGATGCTTTTTAAGCAACATCCTGCTTGTCTCTCCTCTTCCGGATGTTATTTTCGGAACGCTGGCAACAGCCATCGGCGCGGTTCTTTCATATATGCTCAGGAAGCACAGATTCCTTGTTACATTGCCTCCTGTCTTCGCAAACGCACTGATAATCCCTTTCGTTTTGAAATTTGCATATCATCTTGACGGAGCCCTTTGGTTCTTCATGCTTACCGTAGGTGCAGGTGAAGTTCTGGCCTGTGTGGGCGTGGGTTCTTTGCTTATAGCCGCTCTGATGCCTGTAAGAAACAGGATCTTCGGTGATGCCTACGGCCCCAAAAACACTGTTTCCACGGGATCCAAAAAGGCTGATGCAGCCTGAAACACCGAACGGAAGGATATTTAAACAAGATATTAAAATGAGATCTGCTTGACCGGCGGATCTTATTTTTATTGACAAATCCCAAAAAACGTATATACTTTACAACCGACAAGGCAAGTGCCTTGATCTGTACAACTTGCATATGTGCTAGGGGCGCTGACGCTGAGAGACGGCATTTGCTGTTGACCCTCATTACTTGAACCGGATAATACCGGCGTAAGGAAGCTTTTAATTATACCTCCACGCGCATATCGCATATAAGGAGGATTTTTTTATGTTTACAAAACAAGACGGTTACTTTGAAGTAACCACAGCAGGCTATATCGTATTTTCGATCATCGCTTTTATCGCCATTGTTGCGGTGGGAATGTTCATCCGCAGCAAGAAGGAAGGAAGCAAGAAGTTCAATGTTAAGGCTTTGGTCTTCTCTGCTATCTCCCTTGCCATCGCTTTTGTTCTTTCCTATGTTCAGCCCTACAAGCTCCCCTGGGGCGGATCGGTAACTCTTTTCAGCATGTTCTTCATCACACTGGTAGGCTACTGGTACGGTCTTAAAGCCGGCCTCACTGTTGCCTTTGCATACAGCATCCTGCAGTTCATTCAGAGTGGCGGTTCCTACATCCTTACACCTTTCCAGGTTTGCTGCGACTACTTCTTCGCATTCACCGCTCTCGGTCTCTCAGGTCTCTTCAAGGATAAAAAGAACGGCCTTGTTATCGGCTATATAGTAGGCATAGCTGTTCGCGGCCTTTTCCATACCATCGGCGGTTATATCTACTGGATGGAATATATGCCCGAGGAATTCCCGAAGGCTCTTGCCTGGGCTTATCCCGTAATTTATAACTACTCTTATATCGTGATCGAAGGAATCGTTACCGTGATCATCATTTCACTTCCTACGGTTAAGAAGGCTCTTGCTCAGGTTAAGAAAATGGCAACGGAAGCTTAAAAATTTTTCTTGACAAGTATATATATATGTGGTAAAAATGTAGCAATATAACACTTTAAACCAATGAAGCGGAGATAACGGCAGTTACGACCTTACAGAGAGCCTGCGGTGCTGAGATGCAGGTGTGAAACGGATTGTCAAATGGACCGCGGAGGGCGCAGGGAAAAGAAGGCACTTGCATTCTTAGTATTCTGCGACGTGTAAGGCACACGTTATAAAGCCGGGGATATGATGGTATCCTGCTAAGAGCACGTATATCGTGAACACGAGGTGGCACCGCGGATAAAGAATTCATTCGTCCTCAACAGAAAGTCGATCTTTCTGTTGAGGATTTTTTATTTACATACGGAGGTCACCATGAACATCTTACCCAAATACGAAGAAGTACTTAAGATCGCCAAAACCGGCGAATACAAGGTCCTTCCCTTAAGCACCGAGATCCTTTCGGACTTTACCACACCCATTGAAGTGATAAAGATCCTTAAAAATGTTTCCACCCACACTTACATGCTGGAATCTGCAGCTGCCAATGAAAAGTGGGGCAGATACACCTTCCTGGGTTTTGATCCCAAGCTCAACATCACCTGTGTGGACGGAGAGATCACCGTGGGAAATCTAAAATTTAAGACCGATAACCCTTCGGACTATTTAAGAAAAATCCTTGCGGACTACAAAAGTCCCCGCTTTGATCATCTCCCTTCCTTCAGCGGAGGACTGGTGGGTTATTTCTCCTACGACTTCCTTTCCTACAGCGAGCCTTCCGTAAAGTGCCCGGTCAAGGACACAGAGAATTTTAAGGACATCGATCTGATGCTCTTTGATAAGGTCATAGCTTTCGATAACCTGAAGCAAAAGATCATCCTCATAGTAAACATGGAACTGGACGATTGCGAGACAGGCTACAACAAGGCTGTGATGGAACTGGAGCAGCTGGTTCACCTGTTAAAAATCGGTAAAAAGAAGGAAGAGCCCGGCGGAAAGCTTCTGGGTAAAGTAACCGCTCTCTTTGAGAAAAACGAATTTTGCGATATGGTAGCCAAGGCAAAGCATTACATTAAGGAAGGTGATATCTTCCAGATCGTACTCTCCAACCGCCTTGCCGCCCCCTTTGAAGGCAGCCTCCTTAACACCTATAGAGTGCTCCGTACCATAAACCCCTCTCCTTACATGTTCTACTTCTCAGGTACAGACGTGGAAGTGGCAGGTGCTTCTCCCGAAACCCTGGTAAAACTGGAGGACGGAGTCCTTCACACCTTCCCTTTGGCGGGCACCCGTCCCAGAGGAAAGACACCCGATGAAGACAAGGCTCTGGAAGAAGAGCTTTTACAGGACGAAAAGGAACTGGCCGAGCACAATATGCTGGTAGATCTGGGAAGAAACGATCTGGGAAAGGTCAGCCGCTTCGGAAGCGTTAAGGTGGAAAAACTTCATTCCATAGAGCGTTACTCCCATGTAATGCATATCGGGTCCACAGTTGCGGGCGTCATAAGAGATGATAAGGATGCACTGGATGCCATAGAAGCCGTGCTTCCCGCAGGTACTCTCTCGGGAGCTCCCAAGATCCGTGCCTGCCAGCTGATCGGAGAACTGGAACGGAACAAAAGAGGCATCTACGGAGGTGCCATCGGCTATATAGATTTCACCGGAAACATGGATACCTGCATAGCTATCCGCATCGCCTATAAAAAGAATGGGCAGGTTTTTGTAAGAAGCGGGGCAGGCATCGTCTATGACTCCGTTCCGGAAAAAGAATACGAAGAATGCCTGAATAAAGCCAAAGCTTCTTTAAGAGCCCTGGAAATGGCCAATACGGAGGAATGCTTATGATCCTTTTGATAGATAATTATGACAGTTTTTCATATAACCTGTACCAGTTTGTGGGCGAGATAAACCCGGATATAAAAGTGATCAGAAACGATGAAATGACGGTTAAGGAAATCGAAGCCTTAAAGCCGGAAAAGATCATTATTTCCCCCGGCCCCGGAAGACCTGAAGATGCCGGCATCATAGTGGATGCGATCAAGGAATTGGGACCAAAGATCCCCCTTTTGGGTGTCTGTCTCGGACATCAGGCCATCACTCTTGCCTTCGGTGGTGTGGTTACATATGCCTCCAGGCTCATGCACGGAAAACAGTCTGAAGTAAAACTTGATATCACCTCAAAGATATTTGAGGGTTGTTCGGAGGAGACCACCGTGGCCCGTTACCACTCTCTGGCCGCAGATCCGAAAAAAATACCGGAATGCCTTAAGATCACCGCTCTTACAAAGGATGGTGAGATCATGGCGGTACAACACAGGGAATACCCCGTTTACGGGTTGCAGTTTCATCCCGAGTCCATCATGACTCCGGAAGGAAAGAAAATGATTAAAAATTTTGTTGAAATGTAGAAAAGGAGAACAACCATGATCAAAGAAGCCATTATGAAGATCGTAAACAAAGAGGATTTAAGCTATGATGAAGCATATGCGGTAATGAACGAGATAATGAGCGGTGAAACCAGCGCCACCCAAAATGCGGCCTTTCTTGCCGCCCTTTCCACCAAGAGCGCAAAGGCAGAGACCACAGACGAGATCGCAGGCTGCGCCGCTGCCATGAGAGATCATGCCACCACCGTTGACACAGGAATGGAGGTATTTGAGATCGTAGGTACAGGCGGAGATCATGCCGGAAGCTTTAATATTTCCACCACCTCTGCCCTGGTAGCTGCAGCAGGCGGAGTCAAAGTGGCAAAACACGGTAACAGAGCCGCTTCCTCCAAGAGCGGTACAGCAGACTGTCTGGAAGCTCTGGGCGTAAACATCAACCAGAGTCCCGAGCTTTGCAAGAAGCTTCTTAAAGAGGCAGGCATGTGCTTCTTCTTCGCCCAGAAGTATCACACCTCAATGAAGTATGTGGGTGCCATCCGTAAAGAACTGGGTGTACGTACCGTATTCAATATCCTTGGACCTCTTACAAACCCCGGAAAACCCTCCATGCAGCTTCTGGGAGTTTATGATGAGTATCTGGTGGAACCTCTGGCAAGAGTTCTTATAAACCTGGGAGTAAAGAGAGGTATGGTGGTTTACGGCAAGGATAAGCTGGATGAGATCTCCATGAGCGCTCCCACAGCAATCTGCGAGATCAAGGACGGCTGGTACAGATCCTTCACCATTACCCCCGAAGAATTCGGCTTTGAAAGATGCACAAAAGATGATCTTAAGGGCGGAACCCCCGCTGAAAATGCAGAGATCACCAGAAACATCCTTAAGGGCGAAAAAGGTCACAAGAGGAATGCAGTGCTTCTTAACGCAGGTGCCTCCCTCTATATCGCAGGTAAGGCTGACAGTTTTGAAGCAGGTGTAAAGCTTGCGGCCGAGCTCATCGATTCCGGAAAAGCCTATGAAACCCTGGAAAAAGTCATTAAAGTAAGTAATGAGGAATAAACATGAACATTCTTGAGGAACTTGCACAAAGCGCCCTTAAAAGAGTTGAAGCCGCCAAGGCAAAAATATCGGAGGAAGAGATCAAAAGAATAGCTTTTTCTCTTCCCAGGGGAGAGTTTTCCTTTGAAAAGGCTTTAAAAAAACCGGGTCTGTCCTTTATCTGCGAATGCAAAAAGGCCTCTCCTTCTAAGGGACTTATAGCTCCTGACTTTCCCTATCTTAAGATAGCCCTGGAATACGAAGAAGCCGGCGCCGACTGCATTTCGGTACTTACCGAACCCACCCGCTTTTTGGGCTCCGATGAATATCTTAAAGCGATCGCAAGCGCTGTAAAGATCCCCTGCTTAAGGAAGGATTTTACCGTAGATCCTTACATGATATATGAAGCAAAGGTGCTGGGTGCCTCCGCTGTGCTTCTTATCTGCTCTATATTACCTCCCGAAAAGGTCAAGGAATATATAAAGATCTGTGACAGCCTCGGTCTTTCGGCTCTTGTTGAAGCCCATGACGAAAAGGAGATAAAGGATGCCATAAACGCCGGAGCAAGGATAATAGGCGTTAACAACCGAAATCTTAAGGATTTCTCGGTGAACACCAAAAACAGCGAGAATCTTAAGAAACATGTACCCGCCAACATCTCCTTCGTTTCCGAAAGCGGCATCAGATCCAGAGCGGATGTGATGAATGCTGAGCTCATGAAAGCAGATGCAGTGCTGGTGGGAGAAGCCCTCATGCGTTCTCCCGACAAAAAAGCCGCTTTGAAGCTGCTCCGCTCAGGCACTCCAAAGGGAGGCGAAAATGAATAAGATAAAAATGTGCGGTCTGTCCCGCATCGAAGACATAGAAGCGGCCAACACCTTAAAGCCGGATTACATAGGCTTTGTATTTGCAAAAAAAAGCCGTCGTTATGTTTCCTATGAGAAGGCCGCAGAACTAAAGAAGTTACTGGATCCCGGGATCAAAGCCGTGGGCGTGTTCACCGATACCACCATCTCCGATATGGAGGAACTTGTCCAAAAGCAGATCGTAGACCTGATACAGCTCCACGGAACCGAAAGCGAATCCTTTACAAAGGCAGTTAAGACTATATGCAAATGCCCCGTCATAAAGGCCTATAAAGTCGCCTCCAAAGAAGATGTTACCGCCGCCGAAAACAGCTGTGCAGACTATATACTTCTGGATTCCGGCGCAGGTACGGGGAAGGTATTTGACTGGGAGCTCCTTAAGGACATACGCAGACCCTACTTTCTTGCGGGAGGTCTTAATCCCGAAAATGTAAGAACTGCGGTGGAAAAGCTGGATCCCTTCTGTCTGGATGTGAGTTCCGGTATAGAAACCAACGGTAAAAAAGATAAAAATAAAATGGAAGCTTTCTCAAAAGCTGTCGGAAAGGAAGAAAAATGACAAATCCAAACGGACGCTTCGGGATACACGGAGGACAATATATCCCCGAAACTCTTATGAATGCAGTGATCGAACTGGAAGAAGCATATAATAAATATAAAGTCGATCCCGAATTCAATAAGGAACTTAACGACCTCCTGAATGAATATGCAGGAAGGCCCTCCAGACTCTATTATGCAGCAAAGATGACAAAGGATCTGGGCGGGGCAAAGATCTACTTAAAAAGAGAAGATCTGAACCACACAGGAGCTCACAAGATCAATAACGTATTGGGTCAGGCCCTTCTCGCAAAGAAAATGGGAAAGACCAGACTCATCGCAGAAACAGGCGCAGGCCAGCACGGTGTGGCCACAGCCACAGCCGCAGCCCTTATGGGCATGGAATGCGTTGTCTTCATGGGTGAAGAGGACACTATCCGCCAGGCTTTAAATGTTTACAGAATGCGCCTTCTGGGTGCCGAAGTCATCCCTGTAAAGACAGGAACCGCCACTCTTAAGGATGCGGTTTCCGAAGCCATGAGAGAATGGACCTCCAGGATAGCAGATACCCACTATTGTCTCGGTTCCGTAATGGGCCCCCATCCTTTCCCCACCATAGTAAGAGATTTTCAGGCTGTTATATCCAAAGAGATAAAGTCTCAGATACTTGAAAAGGAGGGTCGTCTTCCCGATGCCGTGATCGCCTGCGTGGGCGGCGGCTCCAATGCCATCGGAAGCTTCTATGATTTCATAAATGACAAGGGTGTTCGTCTGATAGGATGTGAAGCTGCAGGAAGAGGCATAGACACCTTCGAGACCGCAGCCACCATTTCCACCGGAAGACTCGGTATCTTCCACGGCATGAAATCCTATTTCTGCCAGGATAAATACGGTCAGATCGCTCCTGTTTATTCCATATCCGCAGGCCTTGACTATCCCGGCGTAGGCCCCGAGCATGCTCATCTCCATGATATCGGCCGTGCGGAGTATGTCCCGGTAACGGATGAAGAAGCAGTTTGTGCTTTTGAGTATCTTGCAAAAACAGAAGGTATCATCCCTGCCATAGAATCGGCTCATGCGGTAGCTCACGCCATAAAGCTGGCTCCCACCCTTTCTAAGGACAAGATCATAGTGATCACCATTTCCGGCCGCGGAGACAAGGACTGTGCAGCAATTGCACGTTACAGAGGGGAGGATATCCATGAATAAGATAAGTAAGGCATTTGAAAAAGGAAAGGCATTTATTCCCTTTATAACCTGCGGAGATCCCGACCTTGAGACTACGGCCCGGGTTGTACGCGAAATGGCCGCCAACGGTGCGGATCTTATAGAACTGGGCATACCTTTTTCCGACCCTACAGCCGAAGGCCCCGTTATCCAGAATGCAAACCTCAGAGCCCTTTCCGGAGGCGTAACCACGGATAAGATCTTTGATCTCGTTAGAGATCTGAGAAAGGATGTAACCATCCCCATGGTCTTCATGACATATGCCAATGTTGTATTCTCCTACGGTGCGGAAAAATTCATCTCCACTCTTAATGAGATAGGCATAGACGGTCTCATCCTGCCGGATCTTCCTTTTGAAGAAAAGGATGAATTTCAGCCCCTTTGCAAAAAATACGATGTAAAGCTTATTTCCCTCATCGCTCCAACATCAGAAAATCGTATCGCCATGATCGCAAAGGAAGCTGAAGGTTTTATCTACATCGTTTCCAGTCTGGGTGTAACGGGTACCAGAAGCGAGATCAAGACGGATCTTGCTTCCATAGTGAATATCGTAAGAGAAAGCACCAATGTCCCCTGCGCCATCGGTTTCGGTATCTCAAATCCCGAACAGGCAAAAAAAATGGCAGGTCTTTCAGACGGCGCCATTGTGGGTTCTGCCATAGTGAAGATCCTTGAAAAAGAGGGACGAAATGCCGCCGTTCCCGTTGGCAGCTTTGTTAAAGAAATGAAAGACGCTTTAAAATAAATCGAGCAGATCTTAAAAAAACCCCTTCGGTGGTATCAGAACATCACCACTGAAGGGGTTTTTTTAGTTACTAGTTATATTCTTCAAATTCTATATTATTTCTTAAAAATACCTGGTAAGGTTCACTTCCGACCTGAACATGAGCGTGAAGACGTTTGCAGTTCAAAAATGCCGAATCATCCATTACCCAGATGGCGTCACTGAGCCAGACAGTCAGATCGTAACAGCCTTCAAAGGCATGCTCGGATACAACAGTGATATCATTAAGGTAGTTGTGTTCCTCAGCTGTAAAATATGCTCCCGCAAACAGATAAGGAGGAATGAAATTTACATCATCAGCCACTTCGATCTTCTTGATATTTGCTCCGTAGAAAGGTCCTGTCTCGGCAGAGACAACGGTATCACCCGTTTCAGCGTTACCCACCAGCCTCAGGGTGTCTATCTTAACATCAGCAAAAGCATGAGCACCGATAGTAAAGTTTCCGATCTCCAGTACATCGAAATGCAGATTGGTACATCCGACAAATGCATCTTCCTCGATCTCCTGAAGGTTTTCAGGGAATGTAACCTTGGTGATTCCGGTAAGGCCCTGGAAGGAATAGGGCTTAATGACCTTAACACCCTTTTCAAAACTGATCTCTCTCAACTTATAAGCATAATCTCCCGCTTGATGTTTTGCCGTTCCGTAGAAGGCTTCCATTCCATAAGGGCAAACCAGCTTTAAATAAGCGGATCCGCTGGTCAGGAAATCCTTAAGAGTGAAACTGGTTTCATCATTGTAGGTTATGGTGCTGTTCATGTAAATATCTACAGGTGCTCCCACCATATCCTCATTTTCTATATAATCGGGCAATGTTACTTCAACATAGTCATCATCACCGTAAACAGAAAACTTCATGATACCGCTTTCAGAGAATCCCACTACAGCCCACTTATCATTTACACGTCTGTAAACAAAGTCACTGCTGTCAGTTTCAAGTTTAATACTGGGTTTCTCCAGTAATGCACCCTTATCTGTCGGCGCAGGTGTTGCTGTAGGTGCAGGTGTCGCCGTGGGAATGGGTGTCGCCGTGTATTTGGGCTTTGGTGTATTGGTAGGTGTAGGTGTATTTGTAGGTGTAGGTGTGTTGGTAGGTGTAGGTGTATTCGTAGGTGTAGGTGTGTTAGTCGGTGTAGGTGTGTCGGTCGGCGCAGGTGTAGGTGTTGAAGTATTGGTAGGCGCCGGCGTGTTGGTCGGTGTAGGTGTGTCAGTGGGCACAGGTGTATCCGTAGGTACCGGAGTGGGTGTGTCAGTAGGCACGGGTGTATTCGTCGCCTTAGGTGTTGCGGTTGCATTACCTACCTGTCCCGTTACATTTGCCTTACTATCGGAAGGTGAATCCGATCCGGCATTTTTAACAATAAGAACAATAGCCAAAACTATCACTACAACAACTGCTGCGGCGATTATCACGGTTTTAGGCTTTTTGAAGCTTTCTTTAAGCTTTGCCAAAAGATCTTTCATAAAAAAACTTACCTTTCTGTTAGAACCAATTCATGACCCTATAAAAATTCCTGCTTATATTAAAGTAAAGATGTGACATAAGTGTGTCCACTTTTTAATTTTGCAAATTTTTTTATAAAAATACAAAAAAATATCGGTGATCAATGGAATATCCATCGATCGCCGATATGTATCCGGCTTTTTACAGCCAAAAACTAATTTCAGTGATCTTATGCATTAAACATAACCTTCTCGGAATTAAAGGATCTTGTAACCGAGAAAGTACAAAGGAATGCAAGAAGAAGATTTCCGCAAACGGAATATACAAACTCAAGTCCCGTAAGGCTCTGGGTCATGATCTTCTGAATGGAAAGTGCAGTACCGTAAACCGGGATAACATGCAGGTAGGATGCCATTTCCTTTGAACCGGTAAACATGGTAGCAAGTGCAGCTATCATGATAATAATGTACAAAGGAGAAATGTATGTTGAAGCGGTCTTTACGTCCTTTGCACGGATAGCAAGGGCCGAAATAACGGACACATAGAGATAGGCAAGGATGACCAGAAGAACGATCAGCTGGATCACCTGACCTGCGCTTATCTTCATTCCAAGATCAATATTACCCGTTCCTGCCATTCCTTTAAGCATCATAGGCATAGCAACTATCATGGAGCCGGCATATACAAGCGCGGAAAGCATGGAAAGCACGGTAAGGGCCGTTATCTTACCGAAAGCCAGCTTGCTTCTCTTAACAGGTGTCATGAGAAGTCTTGCCATAGTGCCTCTTTCCTTTTCACCTGCTATGGCATCGGTAACTATACCCATAGCGCTGGCAAATACAAGGAAGGTAGTAAGGTAAGGAACAAGCATTGAAAGGAACTGGGTTCCGAAGCTTCCGTCCTTGGTTATCTGATTGATATTGATCTCAAAAACTCCCAGCTTATCAGCTCCGCCGATCCTGTCTATAATAACCTGCTGTTTGTATGCGGAAAGCACCATCTCGTTAAAGGTCTGATAAGCAGCGGAAGAATAGTCCTTTGCGGGGTTCATTCCGATCTTTACGCCGGGAAGCTTTCCGCCGTTGTAATTGTTAACTCCGTCGGAGAAGTTCTTATCGAACTCCACCAGCATTTCGATATCGCCGTTAAGGATATCCTCCTCCAGCTTTTCCCTGTCAAAGGAATCATTGGTTATATAATTGATATCGGCAACATTTTTATAACCCGTATTATCTATATAGGCTTTGATCTCCTGAGGCACATCCTTCAAATAAACAGTGGGAATGTGCTCTTCAACATCCTTTGCCATATTTCCTGCAAATGTTCCGATGAGACTGTATATACCCACCATCAAAATAGCGGGGAGAATGAACATGGAGAAAACCAGTCTTTTGTCTTTAAAAACACGGTCAAACTCTTTTTTAATGATATATTTAACGCTTCCCATATTATTCCTCCTCCTTATGATTATCACGATAAAGGACGAAGAATGCATCTTCAAGATCCTCAGTACCGGTCTTTTCCTCGATCTCGGAAATAGTGCCTTCCGTAACCAGCTTACCGTCTATGATGATACCCACTTTGTCACAGAGTTTCTGAGCTTCGGACATTATGTGAGTGGAGATTATGATGGTCTTGCCTTCTGCCTTAAGCTTCATAAGGAAGTCCGTCACACTCTTTGCAGTGATGACATCCAGTCCGCTTGTGGGCTCATCGAATATAACCACCTCGGGATCCTGTACAAGGCTTACCGCAATGGCTGCCTTCTGCTTCATACCTGTGGAAAGTTCTTCTATCTTTTTGTCTTCAAATCCGTCAATTCCGAAATAACCGAAAAGTTCTTTCTTTCTGTTCTCGATCTGCTCGGGAGTAAGTCCGTGGAGAGTTCCGAAAAACTCAAACAGATATTTGGGGGTAAAGAAAGGATCAAGCTTTATCTCGTTAGTAAGGAAGCAAAGTCTTTCTCTTACCTCTCCTCCCTGCTTTACGGTGTCAAAGCCGCAAACTTTAGCCTCTCCCTCAGTAGGTGTAAGTAATGTAGCTATGCAACGAAGTGTGGTGGTCTTACCTGCTCCGTTGGGTCCAAGCAATCCGTAGATCTCACCGGGCACTGCCTTGAAACTGATATCGGATGCCGCGCATTTAACGTTCTTTTTCGTCTTCAGCATGGCCATCTGGGTTTTACTCAGTTTATAAACCTTGGTGAGGTTATTAACTTCAATCATGATGTTTCCTCCTTATAAATTTTTTCATTTCTCTTATTCCTTCTGTGTTCACATTGTGGCTATGTATCAAAAACCCCCATTGATGATCCATAAAGCACACTTACCAAAAACAGTTAAATATTAGCATATAGCTAAAGTCATTTCAACATATAAAAAAGCAAAATAGATCACTCTATTTCGCTTTTTATACATTTCCTGCAAGTATGTATATTATTTTCCGAAAACATCTATGCTTTCCCAGACCTTTCGGCTGATCTTGACCGTGGTTTCTTCTTTCCACTTTGCATACATATCCTCGAAGGCTTCTTTTCTTCGCTCTTCTATGATCTCTTCCTTCTTTTCCTGAGTGGCATCGATGTCAAAAGCAGCTACGCAATAGTAAATACGGTAAAACCCGTCACTTTCGGTGATATCACTGTATTCTCCGTCTTTCATGCCTTTAAGTAACTCGACCGGACCTGTGTATTCATTGTCTTCCGGCCCTATATAAAGGTCCGTGTACCTTGTCTCCTCTGTCTTGGATGCGGCGTAAGCCCTTTTGTCTTCGCTTTTTTTCCATCCTTCCAGGATCTCGTAGAGCCCGGACTTTATTTTTTCCTTTTCTTCCTCGGTATACTCTTCACGCTGTCCGTCAACTCCGATCTTCGCATCCTTAAGAGCTATGGTGTAAAAGTGATGCTGATGAGCAAGTTCGTCGGGGACATTGGTATTTATGTTCAAAGTGGTGGTTTCATAGATCTTCTTTGCCAGAAGGTTATCATTGTAAAGCCTTCTTACCACGTTTTCATTGACACCTTCAAGCAGGATCGGACTTCCTTCCAGCTGTTTCATATAGTAAGCGGTAAGCCGGTCAACTTCCTTAAGTTCCTCCTCGGAAAGAAATATATTAAGCTCATTTGCTTTTGAGCATACTATCTTCATTCGGATGACCAAAGAAAGGACCTCATCCTTTACCACCGAACCTATGGTGTCTCCCTCTCCGCTCACGGAATAATCCCAAATGTCAGGGCCGTAATAAAGCTCATAATCACGACGGGCAGCATCAAGATAGACCAAAAGCTCACGGTAATCCACCGGACGATCTCCCACTTCCATGAGCACGTCCTTATCCGGCTCTTCTGCCTCTGTATTTGTTTTTTCGGCCGTTTTGCCACAGCCTCCCAGTAAAAGGAAGAGCAGCAACAACGGTATCATCAGGCGTTTCACTTAAAACAGCTCCTTCATGCATCCCAAAAATTCTTTAAGCTTTGTAAAGATCAAACTTTGTTCCTCTTTAAGTCCCATTTTTTTGGTACCTTTTTTAATGGTCAGGGTAAAGAAAGGTTTATCCGATCCCTTAAGCTCCGACTCCGGATGGGAATTAACAAACTCATCCAGAAGCTCGGTCTTTACGGGAGCTTCATTGTACATGGAAAGTCTCAGCTTTACCGTATTCTGATCCGAAGGCAAAAGTGTCACGGCAGTAATATAAACGCTGTGACACATGGCCTTTATCTGAGCCACATCCAGCAGGGAATAGACCACTTCCGGTATATCACCGTATCTGTCCGTCAATTCGTCTATGACATCCAGCTTTTCCTCTTCCGTTTCGATCATTGCGATACGCTTATACATGTCCAGCTTCTGGGTCTCGTTCTTAATATAATCCGTGGGTATGAATGCATCTATGGGAAGCTTTATCATGGTCTCAAAATCATCCGAAACCACTTCTTCTCCCTTAGCCTTCCTGATGGCATTATCCAGGAGCTTGCAATACAGATCGTAACCCACTTCTTCCATGTGTCCGCTCTGCTCGGCGCCCAGCACATTTCCCGCACCTCTGATCTCCAGATCCCTCATGGCGATCTTAAAGCCGGATCCCAGATCCGAAAATTCGCGGATGGCCTGAAGCCTCTTCTCCGCTATCTCCTTTAAAACCTGACCTCTCTTGTACATTAGGAAGGCATAGGCTGTCCTGGAGGATCTTCCCACTCTTCCTCTCAATTGATAAAGCTGGGAAAGTCCCATTTTATCCGCATCATCTATGATCATGGTATTTACATTGGAAATATCCAGTCCCGTTTCTATGATGGTGGTTGCCACAAGGACATCGATCTCTCCGCTGATAAAGGCATACATTATCTTTTCCAGTTCACGTTCACTCATCTGTCCGTGAGCAAAGGCCACATTGGCATCGGGACAGAGACGCTGCACAAGGGCGGCCTTTTCCTCTATACCGTTGACCCGGTTGGAAACATAGTACACCTGGCCTCCTCTGGCCATTTCACGGTTTACAGCCTCCCTTATGATCTCATCGTTATGTTCCATAACAAAGGTCTGGATGGGCAGCCTGTCCACCGGAGGCTCTTCCAGCACGGACATTTCACGTATGCCTGCCAGGCTCATATGAAGGGTTCTGGGAATGGGTGTGGCGGTAAGGGTCAGAACATCCACATCCTTTTTCATTTCCTTTATCTTTTCCTTGTGAGTTACACCAAAACGCTGCTCCTCATCCACGATGAGAAGCCCCAGTTCTTTAAATTTCACATCCTTCGAAAGCACTCTGTGGGTTCCGATCACTATATCCACCTGACCGTTGGCAAGTCCCGTGAGAGTCGCCTTCTGCTGGGCGGGTGTCCTGAACCTGGACAGCATCTCCACTGTTACCGGGTAGTTTACAAGTCTCGTGGAAAAGGTGTTGTAATGCTGCTGGGCAAGAATGGTGGTGGGCACCAGCACCACTACCTGTTTTCCGTCCTGCACGGCCTTGAAGGCCGCTCTTAATGCAACCTCCGTTTTACCGTATCCCACGTCTCCGCAGATGAGACGGTCCATGATCCTGCTGCTCTCCATGTCATTCTTTGTATCTTCTATGGCTTTGAGCTGATCATCCGTCTCTTCATAGGGGAAAAGCTCCTCAAACTCCCGCTGCCAGACGGTGTCCTTTCCGAAAGCAAAACCGGGTCTTGAAGATCTGATGGCATAAAGGTTCACCAGCTGATCCGCAATGTCTGCCACCGCCTTCTTGACTCTTTCCTTGGTCTTTCTCCACTCGTTGGAGTTGACTCTGCTGATCCTCGGCTTCTTGTCCGCATCGGCAGATGCGTATTTTTGTATGGATTCCAGGTTTGTAGCCGGAATATATAGCTCTCCGTCGGCATATTCTATCTTTATATAGTCCTGCTCGGTCTTATCGTTTTCCAGTTTTTCAATACCACGGTATATGCCGAGGCCGTTCCTCTCATGAACGATAAAATCGCCGAAGGAAAGCTCGTGAAGGGAATGGATCGCATTACCGTTATCTGAAAACCGTTTTTTATGCTTTCTTCTCGCCGCTCCGAAGGTGTCACCTTCCGCCAGGACCGCCAGTCTCTCCAGGGGATATTCAAAGCCCTTGTGAAGAGCTCCGTACATGATGACTGTTTCGCCTTCCTGTATCTGTCTTTCCCTGTCCTCACTGAAAACCGCAGTTATACCGTACTCTGCCAGGCCTTCCGCCAAACGCTGACCTCTGGCGCTGGAGCCGGTTACTATTATAGTCTTGTATCTTTTCTTTTTGTAGCTCTCCAGATCCCGGACGAGAAGCTCTATGCCTGATACATAGGGATTAACATTCTTGGCGTTTACCGCAAACCTCTCCTTGATCTTAAGCCCCGCATTTCCCATGTCCAGGGTGGACAAAAGCAACAATCTCTTGTTCTGCCCCTTCGCCAAGATCTTTTTGTAGTCATATATTACGTCGGCCCGTGAGGGAAGCACATATCCACCCTCCAGCCTTCCGGTCATGCTCTCCCTGAATTCCGTAAGGGATGCTTCTCCCTTTTCTTCAAGGCGCATGGGTTCATCAAAAACGATAAGATCCTCAGCTCCAAAGTAGTCCAAAAACGAAGCGGTCTCATCATAAAAACTTGTAACAAAAGCGTCTACGGAAGCTGCTCCCCTGGAGTATTCCATAGTCTCTATCGCCTCTTCGCAGACCTTTTTAAGTCTGGTCGCCTCTTCGTTTTTCATCTTCTTTCGAAGGAGGCTTTCTGTCTTCTTTTCCTCTGCCCGGATCCTTTCAAATCCTTCCTGCAGTTCCTCATCGGTCAGAATGAATTCCGCAGCCGGAAAGATAGTAAGTCTTTCTATATTCCCCACCGCTCTCTGGGAGTCCACGTCGAATCGACGTATGCTGTCCACTTCATCTCCGAAGAGCTCGATCCTGGAGGGATTTTCGTCATTTAAAGGGAAAATATCTATGATACCGCCACGGACCGCAAATTCACCGGGAGCAGAGACCATGGACTGCCTCTCGTAGCCCAGTGCCACCAGCTTCTTTTCCAGATCCGCCGCATCTATGGTGTCCGTATCCGACAAGGTGACTATGGACTCCTTCACCTTTTCCAAAGGAAGGATCTTGTCAAGTGCCGCATCTATGCTCATTACCACCGTTACGGGATTTCCGGACAGCATTTCCTTGATGGCTGCCGCCCTTTCCTTTACAATGGCATTGCCCTTTATGTCCGCCTGATAGAAGATCAGGTCCTTAGCCGGATAAAATCTGGGGTTTGCTCCGAAAAGCTTAAGATCCTCACAGATCTCCTTGGCTCTCAGATCATTATAAGTGACAATGGCTCTTACTCTGTAGCCCTCAAAAAGAGACGCAACAAAATGACACTTTTGCGAGTCAACACACCCCGTCACACAGACGGGGGTTCTGCCAAGCTCAAGTGCCTTTTTTGTCTGTTCGTATTCTGTTGATCCTTGTAAAAGGGAAGTAAAACTATTCATCGGATTTGGTTTTCTTACGATTAAATGTATTCATCGCCTTTGCTATATCGTCAATAACAAAAAGCTCCGCTGCCGTAACCGCATCCTCAAGCGCTGCCCTGATCTTTACTTCATCTTCCCTGCTGAAATGCCCCAAAACATAGTCCTTTAAGTCCCATTCCTTGGGCTTTTCGCCTACACCTATGCGTATTCTGGGAAAATTTTCGCTTCCGAGGTGCGAAATGATGTTTTTGATTCCATTGTGCCCGCCGGCACTTCCTCTTTCTCTTACCCTGATAAAGCCGGGTTCCAGATTTACATCGTCATAAACTATGCAAACATCCTTAGGCTCCAGTTTAAAGAAATTCACTGCTTCAATAATGGCTTCTCCGCTTAAGTTCATATAGGTCTGAGGTTTCATCAGGATCACCTTCTGACCGCAAATGGTTCCTTTACCGATCAAAGCCTTAAATTTTTTTTCCGTAACGGATATCCCTGTCTTGTCGGATATGGCCGTAATGGCATCAAATCCGATATTATGCCTTGTTCCCGCATATTCTCTGTCGGGATTTCCCAATCCTGCTATTATCTTCATTTTATCTGTGAATAGTCCCTGTTAATATTTCCTTTTATATTTGTGGCATAGGAAACCTTACCGTTTTCCAAAGTTATGCCCTTATAATAGAACAGCTCCGAAACCGTAACAAACTGATAACCCTTAGCAGAAAGCTCATTCATGATCTTATCTGTAGCTTCGGCCGAGGTGTAATAAAGGGAATGCATGAGGATGATCTGTCCGTCCGCCACATTGTCCAGCACTGTCTTTGTGATCTCATCCACTTTGGCGTCTATGGTTTCCTGTGTGCTCTTTTCGGGATAGATGATACCCTTATTCCAGTCCATTGTATCAAGGAACCAGTTGATCATGGGCATGGGAAGATACTTTGCCATGTATACCAGCCTGTCGTTTCCTCCGGGCATTCTGATCAGCGAGGGCGCATAGCCCACTGCCTTTGCAATGGTAAGATTGTTCTTGTTGATCTCTGTCCAGAAAAGTTCCTTGTCGCAATCCTCTTTTCTGAAGGAGGTGTGACTGTAGGTGTGAGATCCCACCTCATGTCCGGCCTTTGCGATGTTCTGTATGGATCTTAAGGAACTCTTTGCTCCGTCTATCCTCTCTCCTATGGTAAAGAAGGTGCATTTTGCATTATACTTGTCCAGTATTTTAAGGAGTTTGGATTCCACCTCCTCGTAAGGGCCGTCGTCATAGGTGAAAGCCACCATGGGCCTGTTGGGATCCAGTCCTTCACGAACCTGCAATCCTACGGGCTTTCCGTCCGTATCCTTGTACATAAAGGCTTTTGCTTCGGAATAGGGTGCATCATAAACAAACTCATTGTGGATCAACTCAATAAGTGTACCGTTTCCGAAAACGAAGGTAACCTTGTTGTCATGTATGCAAAAGCTGTCATAATCACTTGCTTTATATGCGGTATCGTACTTGACGAAGGCTGTCTTTAAAAATGCCGAATCCTCTTCGGGAGCCAGTTTCTGCAGTCTTTCCTTTATAACCGCCAGATAGGACTCTCTGAATACATCGGAAGCTGCCAGCTGCTTGCCCGTAGCCGCATCGAAGGTACATCCGATCCTGTGCTCCGTAGCACTTCCCTCGGCGTCGCACTTTATGAGGATTGAAACAAAGGCAGGATAAACATAAGTATCTATTGTAACATCCGGATCCTTTGCATTGCTTCCGCCCCATACCTTAACATCCGCAACCGCCATATCCGCAATGAGTTTAACCTTGTTTCTTACCAACGCGGGTACCAGGTTCAATCCTGCATATTCTTTCTCAACGGGTTCAGGTGTGGCCGTAGGCAAAGGAGCGGGTGTATTTTTTATCTCCTTTGTGGGTGTGGGCGTATTTACCTTAACAATAACAGGGGTAGAAGTAGCCGTCACCTCGGGGGTGGCCGTCACAAGCGAGACCGTCTGTCCCGGAGTCGGTGTGTTTTCCACTGTTTGGGGATCGTTGTTCCTGTTTTTCTTTTCGTTCAATATAAAAAGGATAATGACCAATGCGGTCAGGATCACCACGATCCCTATCATTATAAACATTATTATCCTTGTTCTGTTTACTCTTCCGAATTTAGGTGTGTTCATATGATTCTCCACTTATTTCCTTTTATTTCCAGTTTTTAATCATACAACATTTGAGAAGATTAAACAAGTCCGCCTCCATCAAAAAAGATGTTCCTTTCCACGGCAGAACCATGAAAAGGAACATCTTCATAAGATCTTATTCCAATGTACCTGCAGCCACCTCTTTTTCGTAGGCCTTTAATATCTGAGCCTGCATGCTGTCTCTGGTGGTTGAATTAATGGGATGTGCAATGTCTCTGTACTCGCCTTCTCCTGTTTTGCGGCTGGGCATTGCAATAAATAATCCCTTTTCGCCATCAATGATCTTGATGTCGTGTACTACAAATTCTCCGTCAATGGTGATCGATGCAACTGCTTTCATCTTTCCGTCCTTGTCTACCTTGCGGATCCTCACATCTGTGATGTTCATTATTTTGTCCCTCCCGTTTGTATATCAAATCTTATATCTGTCTTCCTTTACGACGACTATCTTTACTTTGCCGTTTTCTCCTATAAAGGTGGAATTCGGCTTGATGGTATCGCGACTCTCGACGATGCAGTTTTCGATGTAAGTATTATCACCGATCCTGACATCGTTCAAGATAATGGAATTCTTAATGGTAACATTGTTTCCCACATAGATCTTCTTGAACAGCACCGAGTTTTCCACAACACCGTTTATGATACAGCCGCTGGATACAAGGGAATTGGTAACCCTTGCGCCGGGGTTGTACTTGGCGGGCGGATTGTCGTCTATCTTCGAATAAACATCCGGATATTCCTTAAAGAAGTAATCATGTACATCCTTCTTAAGGAAATCCATATTGGTCTCGAAATAGGACTCCACCGTGGAAATATTGTTCCAGTAAGTATCTATATCATAGGCATATATATTCTTGACGTCCTTATATCTGATAATGATATCGGTTACAAGATCGTCCCTGTTCTCTGACGTAGCCTTCTCAAGGAGCTCGATAAGCTGTCTGCGGCGGATGATGTAAACACCGATGGATACTCTGTTGGATTTCTTTAACAGGGGCTTCTCCTCCATATCCGTGATCCTGTTATTCTCATCCACTTTTACGATGCCAAATCTGGAGACATCCGTTCCGTCGGGCATCACCTTGGTTACCACGGTGATATCCGCATGCTTATTGATGTGATACTCAAGTGCTTTTCCGTAGTCCATCTTATAGATGCCGTCTCCGGAAGCAATGACCACATAAGGCTCATGACTGCTTTTAAGAAAGTTCAGGTTCTGGGCTATGGCGTCCGCAGTTCCCTGATACCAGAATCCGTTATCCGGAGTAATGGTGGGATTAAACACGAACAGTCCTCCCTGTTTTCTTCCGAAGTCCCACCATTTGGAGGAACTTAAATGTTCGTTTAACGATCTTGCATTATACTGTGTCAGAACAGCCACCTTCTGTACGTGGGAGTTTGACATGTTGGAAAGTGCAAAGTCTATGGCTCTGTAGCTGCCTGCAACAGGCATAGCGGCAATGGCTCTCTTGTTTGAGAGTTCCATCATCTTTGTGCTGTTACCGCCTGCCAGAATGATCCCTATCGCTCTCAATTAAGTTCACCTGCCTTTATTATATTTTCTCCCGAAGGAAGCCAATTGTTCTGATAATCCTCAGGTAAAGTCTCGCCGCAAATGGCTGTGTTCTTACCTATGGAAACATTGTCCGGTATCACCGAACCTTCGGCTACGGTAACCAGACCCTCGCAGTAGATAGCGGGCTTCCAGACGTTGGGGCTTTCTTCTCCCACGCCCATCTTAACATTATTACCGATACTGCAGCCCTCGGCAACTATGCTCTTATAGATCTCGCACTTCTTGCCTACCACTGTTCCGGTCATAATGATGGAATCTCTTACTACCGTTCCTTCACCGATCACAACTCCGGGGCCGATGACCGAATTGAAAACCTGACCGTAGATCTCGGCGCCTTCGCTGATTATCGCCTTTTCCACATAAGCTCCCTGAGCTATGTATTGAGGCGGGATGATTTCGCTCTTTGTGTATATCTTCCAGAATTCCTCATAAAGGTTAAATACCGGAACCAGATCAATGAGCTCCATATTGGATTCCCAATAGGAAGTGAGTGTTCCCACATCCTTCCAGTAGCCGTTAAACTCATATGCAAAGATCCTCTTGCCGTTCTTGTGGCAATAGGGGATGATGTGCTTTCCGAAATCACATCCCGGCTGTTCCGAAAGTTCTATAAGTGCCTCTTTCAGCACCTTCCACGTAAATATATATATCCCCATCGAAGCAAGATTGCTTCTGGGCTGCTTGGGCTTCTCCTCAAAATCGATGATCCTGCTTTCATCGTTGGTTATAACTATGCCAAAACGACTGGCTTCTTCCATAGGTACCGGTATCGTCGCCAATGTGATATCCGCATTGTGTGCCTTATGAAAGTCCAGGACCATTTCATAATCCATTTTATAGATGTGGTCTCCGCCAAGGATCAAAACGTATTCCGGATTGTAATACTCCATGTACTTAAGGTTCTGATAAATGGCATTGGCCGTACCTGTATACCATTCGGTATTCGTGCTCTTTTCATAGGGCGGAAGAACAGATACGCCTCCTACGTTTCTGTCCAGATCCCAAGGTATGCCGATACCGATGTGGGTATTGAGTTTCAGCGGCTGGTACTGTGTAAGCACGCCCACTGTGTCTACGCCGGAATTAATACAGTTACTCAGGGCAAAATCCACTATTCTGTACTTTCCCCCAAAAGTAACCGCCGGCTTGGCCATGTTTGCGGTCAAAACGCCGAGTCTGGAACCCTGGCCTCCCGCAAGCAGCATGGCAATCATTTCTTTCTTGATCACGCCTGTCTCCTCCTGATGTCTTGAATATGATGTCCGTTATGCGTCAAAACGCCTATTTAAAGGCGTTCCCGTTTACTATCATATCATATTTTTTGAATATTGCAACTTTTTTTGCAGAATAACTTTAATTGAGTAATTATTTAAAATGAGCCTAGGGGACGGGGTTAGGGGTTCACTTTTTGACACCCGGGGACGGGGTTATGGGTTCATTTTTTTGACACCCGGGGACGGGGTTAGAGGTTCATTTTTCGGCGCAAAGCGCCAAAATGAACCTCTAACCCCGTCCCCGGGTGTCAAAAA
>JAEEGI010003642.1_pt1 | contig 36576 bp, 32 predicted proteins | sample 8958751 | NCBI WGS metagenome assembly JAEEGI01 (sample SAMN16246545, study PRJNA631951) | gut metagenome | biome: gut microbiome; feature: rumen; material: KS-attached | host: Bos | place: Iran: Karaj | collected 2018-10 | reverse complement strand
CCGAAATGCTTCAGAAAGTTATTGAGCGCATCGAGGTCGGTCATATCGGTTATCGAACGCAACTAAACCGGGCGGTAAGAATTGTGTGGAAACTATAGCGCATCGTTTCGTGCTGGTGCCGCCGGAGTTCAACCGGAAAGATTGGGCCACATTCAGGGCAAGGAAACGTCTCCAGTCCTCGCGTCTGTCATTCTGAGCAAAGCGAAGAATCCGTTTCTCTGCCGGAGGCATTACTTTCTGTTCGTGCAGAAAGTAAGCAAAGACACGACCTGGGAGGGGGAAGATTCCGAATCTCTCCCCCCTCCCCGGAGCCCCTCCCCTCATTCAAACGGCCAAAAGGGAGTGCCCTTTTGGATTCCCCCTGCAGACGGAAAGCCCGGCAGGGAGAACGATAACGAACGTGCGCGTTGGAAAGATTTCAGTATACCCGGGAGAGCCGAAGCCCTCCCGGGTGCTGTTTCTGCCGGGTAATAACAGATTCTGTTGGAAATCATCAGGGATTCAGGCTGCGGGGATCATTGCAGAGTACCGTCACCTTGTGTTTCCCTTGGCGGTTTCTAATTAACCGGCCAATCATCATCTGTATAGGAGATACATCGAATCGAGTGGCCGTCTTTGTCTACCGATAAAAATTCGTAAATGTTGTAGCTGCCCTTCGGCTCGATTTTGTGGACTCCGTCTCTTGAATGGTATGACTCATAGTCCAAAGGCACCCCTGTAACGGGCACAGCCTCAATCTCGTCTGGATAACGGAATGAAAGATACACATAGGTGATTTCCCGCTGTCCAGTTACAACTGCATATTCATAAGAAAAGTTTTCTGCATATTCAGCAATGTAGGCTGGAACTGAAAACCGAGTTCCATCGTCTTTCAAAATAGGTTTATCTCCAGTCGGGGAGGTCTTTACCAAACTCTCAAGGCGGTCAAGTTCACTGGAAAAATCAACATCGCTATAGTTACAGCGAAGGACTATCTCTGCTGTCGGATCCAAAAAATCATTAGACACATAGTAATAGAACTCTACATTGTTGACGATACTGTCCGGGATTGCCTCTGGAAACACAATGTACCCCGTGTGGAGATTTGGATACTCAGTGAGAATTGCCGGATACTTTGAAGCATCTTTACACAGCGTTTTCTGTTGTGCACACCCACATAAAGTAGTAACCAAAATGATGATTAAGAATACTATACAAGTGTCGTTAATTCTCTTATTCTTTCTTAACATAATAACTCCTTTCTTGCTAAAGGATAATCATAGCAGGTATATTTTGCATACTTTCCCATACCATTATGGTAAGACAGTATTTCATCATATGATTCTTTGCACAATTCTCGCGGAATAGAAGGGATCCTTACTAGTGTACTGATACTCCACTCTAATGCCGTTCATATAGCCAAAAATAGTTGATTGCTTTACATCGAAAACATCATTTGTACTTATGTCAATCGAACAACAATGCAGCTTAAGTGAATCGTTAGAGTAAGCATATGTTGTGATATTTCTATTATAACCATCATGGCCTGTTACGCACATATATGCATCGACATGGTACTCTATTTCGTATGAAACACAATCATTGCTAAACAAAAACGATTCCACATACTTTGATGAATACTGATTACAAAGCTGATTAGAAATGTAATCATACGATTGTTGTATACCATAGGCCTTTATGGCTGAATCCCATGCATCTGTATCTGTAGCAATGTCAATCTGGAATCCATCTTTTCTAATTGTTGCATACTTGAGAATTAGATTGTCTAAATCTTCACGTTTTTTCTTCTCAGATTGCAGTTTTTTCTCGATCTGGTTTTTTATCTCTTCAATAATACTCGAAATACAAAACTGTCCAGATGGATCAACGCAGTTCACGGGATTATTATTGCAGTACGCAAACATATTGTACCCCAGGAAGCCCTGGCCGGTGCTGCCGTAGGAGTCCGCGTTGAGGAAGCGCTTCACAATGGGATCATAATATCTGCTCTGCAGGTAATAGAAGCCCGTCTCCTCACGATAGTACTATCTCAGCATTGCTTTAGGTGCCTTCTATCTATCGTAGAAGAAGCCACAAAAGGCGTACAAAAAGCTGATTTTCCATCGTATCGTTTATCTCTTTCCCCATTTATAATAAGACAACTTACGGCCTTTTTGCAACAGTAATTTTGAAAAATTGCAATCTGCGGTGGCTGGCGGCAGCTGATGCGGTTAACAACGGCAACTCGGCGGCGCCAGCGGCAGGATGCAAAACATTATTCCACGGTGCTCTTGACATGAGCCTCCATCGCGCATGATTCCTAAGGCAAACGCGGCAGAACAACGCCTTTCGGCTTGTTTGCCATGGCGAATAGCCTATCATGCGCTACTCATGTAAAGAGCCTTTCGCGGCATAAGGTTTTGCAAATGAGGATTGCCGCTGACGCCGCATCGCTGCCGTTCAGTGCCGCATTAGCTGCCGCTGATGACCGCAATATGCAGAAAAATAAACACATGCGCAACATTTTTCATTGATCTTACTGTATTGATTACTGTTTTTGATTCTCTTTGCCACCTGATTCCGTTGCGCTTACAGCATCATCGTGGAACGCTCCAGGCTATTCCTTCTTAGGCAGAACTCTCACAGAAGACTTTTGCTTTGTTCATTCTGAAGAACCATCTTGTAGCGCTCTTGCATCCCGCGCGGCGGCACGCAAGATTTGTATTTCTCGAAGTTGACTGGTACATCTGTTTATCTGCTTCAAAAACTTCTCTGCATGTGCGATATCGTTGTAAAGATCCCCGGTCGCTTCGTCGATCATCTCCATGCAAACAGCTATTATTGTCTGGAAATGTTGTTCCAATTCTTCCCCATCCATTGGCTATCATCCTTCCATCAGGTGCTTTTTCGCCACCTACTAATAATCCCAAAGTCGATTCTGCTTTTCATTCTTAGAAATCCACTGTTGGCGTATTAATAAAGACAATAAAACCTGTGCTTTTGCAACATTTTGAAGAAAAACTGTCGTATCACGCCGCAACAGCACGCTTTGAATCATCTTCGGAGTCTTTAGAAATACGATATGGGGTTGCTACGCAGAAAAATGCGAGCCTGCACATAATTGTTTGTGCAGGCTCGCGATTATTTGACAATAGCTCTAACATTAAGGGTTACTGTACTGACTTTTCTACGGACAAACTGCAAGTTGTGTTGTGATTTTTCTTACATCGCTGCCATTGGCATCTTCCGCGATAAAATATACCGAGCAATAATATGTATTCCCAGAGGTCAAATTGAGTGTGTAGTCGCCAACATGATACCAGGTATTTGCAGCCAGCAGGCCGTTTGCCGTACTCCCCCAGATAGTTTGATGAATTGTTCCACTACTGTTTCGAACAATGAGGCAAAATACACCGACATCTACCATATCATCGGTTGCAAACACCTGATAAGCCAGGTTTAGCTCGCCAGTAACGCCCAAAGAGGTCAGAGACGCACTATACATATTTAAATAGCTGCTTGCTCGCGGATCATCTTCTTCCTCCTGCGCAGAAACTGTTACAGGCATCGAGGATATCATAAGAATTAAAGCAAGAAGTATTGAAACAATCTTTTTTTTCACAATTATTCAACTCCTATTGATTTAATTATTAATGTTAATTCGTCATAAGATTCAAAACCAAATAATGACACCACATATCTACCGTCAGACCAAGTGCCAGACCACCCTGTATTGTTCTCAAGCAGATAATAATCTCTTCCATTTGAAGAAAAGACCTTTGCTGTCTGGTCTACTTTTTCCCATAAAGCATTTTCAATAAACTTCTCGTCCAAGTGCTCTTCAATTATCATTTGGCTTTTATTGTTTTGCTTTTCCAAAACGATTACAACCATTTTAAGCGTATTTGTTTCTGACTGATTGATGCTTGTTACCGAGTAGCTATCGGGGAAAAGACTCGGAGCAAGATCAACGGGAAGATTAAGGTTACTAAGCGCCTCTCTGATTTCTGCAAAAGGTGCCTCTTCTGCACGGCTCGGTTTCTGCTCATCGCTATAGTGGAAAACAGAGTCAGTCCATGAGGCTAAGCGCCCAAACACGTCAATTCCGGCTGCCTGCACGACCATTAAGGTTCCGAGAAGCAAGACCACAGTCGCTGCGGCGACCAGAAAATACCTTGTTGCGGATTTTGCCGATTTCTTGCCGGGCTCAGCTTTTGCGGTCTGAGCAAGGATAGCAGCACAAGCATCATCCGCTTCGCTTGGGATCGAGATTTCCCCGGACTCAAAGGCTTTCTCCGCCTCTGCCCGGACTTCCTCGCCAAGTTCTTCGGCGTATTCATCCATCAGGAAGGCCAGGTGAAGATCACCCTGCAATTCCTCAAGTTCCTGTCTCCGTTTATCCATTCTCTTTTTCATCCCCTTTCTCAGACTTTAGACCAATCGCCTTAGCGCGTTCTCTGGCGCGGGAAATCAAGGTGCGCACGCTGTTCGGCTTGCAGCCGACCGCTGCCGCTATCTCTTCTTCGTTCAGGCCGAGAATGTACTTAGATTGCAAAATCAGTTGATCCCGAGGAGAGAGCTGATCCAAAAGGTCTTTCACTGTTTGCTTTGCTGCTTCCTTCTCAAGTTCAAGCTCAGCACTCTTTTCGTCTACCGCTGTCGCAATAAACGGCTGTTCGATTGGTAGAAGCGTCGCTCTGCTTTCTTTTTTCGCGTAATTGATATATAGCCGTCTGATAGCTATAACAATATAGGCGTCAATTTTGCAACAGTCCAGCTTCTGAATCGTAGAAATATTTTTGATCAGGTTTATCCAGCACTCCTGCATTAAATCGTTTGCAATGTCAGGATCATGACATTCCCGAAACGCAGCATAGTACATTGTCTTCTTGTGGGCTTCATAGAGCGAATCCATGAACGCCCGTTCTTCCTCGGTCAGCCGGTTGATTTCTCTCTGTTTTCTCATAGGGTCAAGCCTTCCCAAGTTTAATTTTTGTCTGTCTCCGAAGGACGATCCTTGTGCCAAGTATCTGCACAGCTTCGGGTAATATAGTTTTTTCGCAAACAAACGCCGAGGACGAAGCGTTATTCTGTCCTCGACGCATTCAGAAAAATAATCTTCTCTTTCCACAAGCTGTAGAATAACAGAAAACGATCATAAATTCAAGTGCAAAACACTAAGGCAGATTGAGAAATCTCTCATTCGCGCGCAACGTTTCTAATGTCGCCTTGCATACACCGATAACGACGTGAAGCTCATAGGGCGAGCACTTTGAAAGAACCTGTTGGAGGTCATTTTCTAATTGTGGTCGGGCGCTAAACAGATTGTCAGCTAAAAAGTTATCCACAGAGACAGACAAGGCATTTGCAATACGAACCAATGCGGATAAACTGACCTTTGTGGTTCCGGTTTCTATATTGCTCAAATGAGACACGGATAAAGAAACAGTATCCGCAAGCTGTTCCTGCGTCAAATCCGCTTTGATTCTGGCAATTTTGATTCGCTTACCGATTGCTTTATAATCCAACTCCATTATAATAGCTCCATCCGTTTTTTACTATTGTAACTACGGAAGGAAAAGATTATAATAGTCTACATCAATAAATTATGGTTGTAATGATAGTTCTGCTATTTTTTCTTTTCTCTATAAACCAACGAGGGCTTGCCCTAAAAAGGACAAGTCCTCGAAAAAACTTTGCCTTCATAGCCGGATTTACGCTATTCTCAAAGACTGGCCAAACCAATGGGCACTTTGGAATAATTGTAGCATTGATGAATGCGATGAAGCTCCATTGCCTGCCAGCATTTTCTTTCGCATACTCGCGTCTGACGTAGATCAATACGCCCGCAATCCCAAGTCGTATAGTTTTTAATGCCCAAAAGTTAATTCTAGCTTTTATTCACAAGGAAAGAGGCAACATGCTAAAGCTGTTGCCTCTTCGTATTTCTACGATACACATCTGAAATCACTATGGAATGAACACGGTTTTCAGATAAAGTCATGTCCAAAAGACGGGTTTTCTGACTGCTCATCATTATAATCGTTCTTGTAATCCTATCAACCGGAAACCTACAATTTGAGAGAGATGCTGTCCTGGAATGTTGTAAAATACTTGTTTCGCATCTTTTCCAGGGCCTTTTCGCAGATTCGCCGGGCGGATTCCGGGCTGGAGAGGCTGTGTGAAATGGCAATATCCTCGTAAGGGAGCTTCTTTCGTGGAACGCAATCGTACCATTTTTCGCTGTGGCCAGTGCGCTCCAAAACGCCGAAGCAGTCCGGGCAGAAGCCCAGGTGGGCGGCGAGCATTTCCTGTTCGCGGTAGTTCAGGCTGTTCCACGCGGCGCAGAGGGCTTGCGTCCGGCACTTTTCCAGGAAAGCCTCATAGGGCTCCGGGTAGGGACTGACCGTGCGCTCCTCTCTGCTCTCCTCTGCCTCGCCGTCTGCAGAAGCAAGCTGTCGGTTCATTCCCGTGCAGAGCGTATTGAGCAAAGCATATTCGATCATTTCCGTTGCATCTTCCTGCGGGATTTTCATCTCCTCTGCCACTTTGCGGATGGTTTCCAAGTCATTTCTGCCACCGTACTCATAGAACAGCTTCATGGCGGTTCGGAGTTTTTTGTCGGCATAGTCGGACTCCACCGTGCAGCCGCGACGCATTTTGCGAATGTAATCGTGCATTCGGTTTTTCATGTAGTCCCTGCTGTATTCCAGAAAGCGTCTCCCCTTCGTCGGGTCGTAGTGCTGCTCCGCTTCCAGCAGCCCCAGCACCGCCTCCTGCTTCAGATCGGTAAAGTGCCCCACCATGGAATATCGGAGCATAAAACCCGTGGCGATCCGGTTCAGAGTCGGCTCGACGTAGTGCAGAAAGCCGTAGTAATAGAACAGATTGTGCTTCTCATAATAGGTCCGAAAGCAGATCTCCGCCATCTCGTACCGCGTTGTATTCGGCGGGAGCTCTGGCGGTTTTTTCAATTTGTACATCCGATGCTCTTCGAATGGAAGAAAGCTGTAATCCTCCGCATTCAGGAAGTCCGTTTCTTCGGGATATACCTTCTTATCTTCCGTTTCTTCTTCGGAAGGGGCGGTGTCATACGTATAGAGGCCGCGATCCGATTCCGGGTCTTCGGTTTCCGCTTCGATTTCCTCCCGGACGTCCTCCGGCCATTCGTTTTCCAGATAATCTGCTTGCTTCATAGGCGTTCCCTCGCTTTGGCGTCGGCATAGAGCTTCTCCCGCGCCAGATCCGGCGCATACTGTCCGGCAGCGTAGGTCTCCTCCCGCAGGGCCCGGAATTTCCGATCCTGGGCCAGCAGCCGCACCGTTTCCGCAAAGGCCGGCGTGATCGTGCCCCGGCTTTTCTCTGCACGAATGGCAGCACAGCGGCGGTTGTACAGGTCGATGATGGGATCGTCCGCCGCCAGCTCCTTGCGGCGAATGGCGGCAGCGTACTTCCGGCAAGTCAAGCGCTTGCCACGATAGCGCTTCGGCGCGTATCCCAACGAGCAGTAGAGCTGCCGCCTGGCGCTCTGCATCAGAAAGTAGTTCCCGCAGATCGGACAGCGGCGTAGATAGTGGCCGTAATGCAGCCCCTCGAAGAAATCCGTGAGGATGAAGGAAGCGAAGCGGTCAAAGGACATTCGACGGGACAGGGATACGCCCTTGCTTCGGCTGGTTTTCGACGCGGCGACGTACTGCGCAGAATATGGGTTCTGCCGGGGGCCAATTATCTCCAGCGCAAGGGGCAGCAAGTGCGCCTCGTCCAGACGAGTCGGCTCCTCCAGTCGGTTGGCGAACACTCCCAGGAAGCGGTGCACTTCATGGATATCCTCCGACAGGCCGTCGAAAAAGCGGAGGATTTCGCAAGCCCGGTCGATCCGTTTCTCAACAGCCCGCAGATAGGCCCGGTCAATGCGCCGATCCACCGTTCCGACCGCAACCTCATCCTCGCGGATCTCCGCAATCTGACCGCGATAGCGAAAGTACGAACGGATTTCCCGTCCGACCTCTTCTGTAAAAAGCGTGGAGAGCTCTTGCCGCAGCGCTTCGGTATCGATCTGCTCAAAGGGTGAGAGTTGGGGAAGGGCTTGGAGCGCCCAGCCGGTCAGCTCGCCTGCCCGGACAAAGTCCGGGATATTCAGATACCCGTCTCGAAGCTGATCCAATACGTGGCCGTTCGCAGCGTCCTGATAGACGGCGATCCGGGCGGCGGTATCCTGCACATAGTATTGATTCATAAGCTGCACGGTGAAGTGGCCAGCGGGGTATTTCTTCCCACTGGAATACACCTGCCCGTCCCGGTAGTCCGCTGTGAAAAAGCAGCCCTTCAACTCCACGATAAGCACCCCCTCCCCGGTCTCCTGCCCATAGTCTACAATCTCTTGTGTCCCATAAGCGGTATCGATATGCCGCTCTGGGACCGTTTCGAAGTAAAATTTTCAAAAATTTTCTTTTCAATGTTGCGATTTTGATATTGGCAAAACTGAAAAACATATAAAATCCTTTGATTTTCCAAGGCTTTTCAGCTGTTGCGCTTTTCGTTTTTGCTGTGTTGCGGCATATGTCTGGAAAAGTGCTTTTTCGACTATTATATAGGGTGAGGGCAGAAAACGAGCCGTCAGAGTTCGCGCCGGTTGGCGTCGGACCCTGGCGGCCTTTTTGTTCTCCGAATTTAGTCGAAAGGAAGTGCTGAAATCATGCGAAAACACGATTATCACGGCAGCGGGTAGAGTTACTCCTGCTATGGTACAAACGCTGCGCAGCGGCGAAAGAAAAGGCAAAAATCGCTCCGAAACGCGACAGCTTCGGAGCGAAAGATCGAAACAAAAAAGGAGTGAGATTCAAAATGAAAGATTGCAACGGGTTCAAAATCATCGGTGTGGATCACGGCTTTGGCAATATGAAGACTGCCAACCATTGCTTTCCCACCGGCCTTCTGCGTTATGACAGCGAGCCCCTGTTTACCAAGGACTTGCTGATCTACGGCGGAGGATACTATCTCATCGGAGAGGGACACAAGGAGTTCCTGCCGGACAAGAGCCTGGACGAGGACTATTATGTGCTCACCCTGGCGGCTATCGCCATGGAGCTGGCGGATGAGGGACTCACGGATGCCAGCGTCTATCTGGCTGTGGGCCTGCCGCTTACTTGGACCGCCGGGCAGAAGGAGGCCTTTGCTGCCTATCTCAGCCGGTATCCCGAGGTGGCCTTTACCTTTCGGAAAACCGCCTACCGCATCCGTATTATCGGCGTGAGCGTCTATCCGCAAGGTTACGCCGCCATTGCGCCGATCAAAGGGCAGATGACCGGCGTCTGCATGGTTGCCGACGTCGGAAACGGCACCATGAACATTCTCTACCTGGTCAACGGAAAGCCCCAATCGGGGAAAATGTTCACGGAAAAGATCGGCGTCTACCAGTGTACGCTGGCGGTGCGGGAAGCCTTTCTGCGTCAGACCCGGCGAGAGCTCAATGACGCCATCATTGATGAAGTGCTCTGCACCGGCACGGCCAACATCGACGCGGAGGATCTGGCCATCATCCAGGCTACCGCAGCGGCCTATGTGGACGAGCTATTCCGCAGGCTGCGGGAGCACGGCTACGACAAGCGTACTATGACCCTCTGGATCACGGGCGGAGGCGGATGCCTGGTGAAGCACTTCGGCCAGGTCGATCCCCAGCGCGTCCGCTTTGTGGAGGACATCTGCGCGGCGGCCAAGGGCTATGAATACCTGGCCGACATCCAGATCAAGGCGGGGCGGACGGGATGAGTGTCTATCGCATGACCCTGCGCTTCAACCTGGAAGACGCGGAGGAACGCGGCGCGGCAGAGTATATGCAGAGCTTGAAGCACGGAGACTGCAATCGCTTTGTGGTGAACGCAGTGCTGGCACGGATTAAAGAAGAGAGTACCGGTATGGTCGATCCCACCCTGCTTGACAGCATCCGCCGCATCTTCCGGGAGGAAGTGCGAGCACTGCCGCCCATTACGGACGCACCCGTTCCTGCTTTACCAGTCGAAGAACAGGACGACCAAAGCGTGTTGGACGATCTGGAGCTGTTTGGATGACGTCAACGTGACGTCATTTTTCTTTTCTCAAACGCTTTGTGACATCAAATTGACGTCACCACTTTTCCGGCAGAAAAGACGCTCTGCGAGGAACCCATGCGCCACAAAAGCGGCATGAGGCACAGCCAGACCGGAGGGAGTCATCCCTGCGGGGGCTGTGTCTCATACCGTAGCAAGCAGGGAAAAACCATAGTTTTTCCGAACAGGTCGGGCGTCCGGACTGCCCTTTGGGGAGATCCCCAAGCCCCCTTGTTCCATCCAACATTCCAAAACACAAATCATAACCAGAAGGGAGTAATCATTTTGAAGCAAAACCAAGTCAACTTCACCGTCACGGCGGCGGAGAAGAAGCAAATCGAAAAGCTGGCGGAGGCCTGCGGCCTTTCCCAGGGAGAATACCTGCGGCAGCGGGCGTTGGGCTTTTCGCCCAGAGCTTTCCCGCCCGGGGAGGGCTACTGGCGGCTGCACAGCGATCTGCTCTGGCTTATGAACCACGCGCCTTCGCCGGAATACGACGTCCGCTACAAAGCCGCCTTCCAGAAGCTCCGGGACGCCTACTTCCTGCCGGAGAAGCAGACGGCGGAAGAGATCCGGGCGGAGCTTGTGGGAGGATAGCCATGGCGACCACAGGCTTCTGGCCCGTCAAGGGCCGATTGAAGGACGTGATCGACTATGCCGAGAATCCGGATAAGACCATTGACCGCAAGTACGTGGACGCGGATCTGTTCCGTACCCTGCAATACGCAGAGAACGCGGAGAAGACGGATCAACGGATGTATGTCACGGCACTGAACTGTCCGCTGGAAACCGCCTGCCGGTCCATGATGGAAACCAAGCGGCGCTTCGGCAAGCTGAAAGGAAACGTGGCCTACCACGGGTATCAGAGCTTCCACCCCGGAGAGCTGACGCCGGAGACCTGCCATGAGATCGGCATTGAGACAGCCCGCCGCATGTGGCCGGATTATGAGGTGGTCGTCACGACGCATCTGAACACGGATTCGCTCCACAACCATTTTATCGTCAATTCCGTCAGCTTCAAAACCGGTGAGAAGTTCCAGAACAAAATCCGGGACCATGTGCGGCTGCGGGAGGTATCTGACGAGCTTTGTCTGAATTACGAATTGTCCGTGCTGAACAAGTCGAAGATTTATCAATCCGAGAAAGGCGCCTATTGGGTCCGTAAGTCCGGAAAGCTGACGCACCGGGACATTCTGAAGCAGGACGTGGAGGAATGTCTCGCTTATGTTTTTCGCATGGAGGATTTCCTGCAGCGTCTGCGGCAAAAGGGCTATACCATCGTTCGGGGAGACAGCTATGACCATATCTCCGTAAAGGCTCCGGATTGGAGCCGCGCCGTCCGGCTGGACAACATCGGGTATCCCATTGAACGGGTTCAGACGGTTCTCCGTGATCATCTCTACGACAACCATTTTTTGATCGTCTACAACAGCCACCTGCCGCCGAAGCGCAGACCGCTCCCGCTTTTGAGTCTGGAACGGCAGCTTGACTACAACATTACGCACGCCAAAGAGACAGGCACGGTGCTTCTGGACCTGGTGTTCTATCTGGTGCTGCGGCTGCTGGGCTTGACACAGGACGAGGAAGCGAGGCGGCAGAACATTCAACCGTTATCTCCCTCCATGCGGATGGAGGTGGCGAAGCTGGACCAACTGATTGAAGAACAAAAGCTCCTGACCGGGAAGGGTATCCGCTCGGTTCAGGAGCTTTCCTCGTTTCAGTCGAAAACTGAACGCCAAATCAAATCCCTGGAAGCGGAACGTCAGCAGTTCCGAAATCAGCTCCGCAGGCCGAAGTCGCCGGAGCTGACGGAGGAATACAAGCAGAAGATCGCGGCGGCCACCGAAGAACTGAAACCGCTTCGGAAAGCGCTTGTCGTCGCAAAGCGGATCGAGGACCGCTGGGAGCGCCTGCTGGGCCTTTTGGAAGCAGAGCACGATCTGGAAAGCAGAGAGCTTCAGCGGGAGCGAAGCCGCGAACGGTAATCAAATCAACAAATCAATTAAGAGAGGAAAGGAACTCAAAATGAAAGATGTAAAACAGATTTCCCTTGCAAACCTGTTGCCCTTTGAAGGACACCCCTACAGGGTAGAGGACAACGCGGACATGGAGGCGCTGACCGAAAGCATCCGGGAAAACGGCATTCTGAACCCGCTGATCGTCCGACCGGCAGAGAATGATCCCAGTCGGTATGAAATCATCTCCGGGCACCGGCGTGCCCATGCCGCAAAGCTGGCGGGAATCGAACAGGTTCCCGCCTTTGTTTATCCCGTCAGCCGGGACGAGGCTGCGGTGCTTGTGGTGGACAGCAACCTCCACCGGGAGCGCCTGCTGCCGTCGGAGAAGGCGTTTGCCTACAAGCTGAAAGCGGGGGCGCTGTATCACCAAGGAAAACGGAGCGACCTCACTTCGGCGCAATTTGCACCAAAGTTGGCGACAGAGCAGATTGCAGAGGATGTAGGAACCAGCAAGGATACGATCAAGCGGTATATCCGGTTGACGAACTTAATTCCCAACCTGCTGGATCTGATGGACGAGGGCAAGATTGCCTTCTCCGTGGGCGTGGAGCTGTCCTACCTTCCTGCCGAAGCCCAATACGATCTGCTGGAAGCCATGCGGATGAACGATTGCACCCCGTCCTACTCCCAGGCAGTTCGACTGCACCGGGCGGCCAGCGCCGGGGCCTTGACCCCGTGGACTGCACAGGAAGTCATGGTCGAGCAGAAGCCCAACCAGCGGGATCAGATCCGCTTTCGGCGGGATGAGCTGGAGCGCTTCTTCCCGGTTTCCTACACGGACGCGCAGATCAAACAGGACATTCTCGCAGGCCTCGCGCTGCTGCAGAAACAGCGGCAGCGGGAACGCAACCGAGACGAACGCTAAGGAGGGCTTGCCATGGAGAACTACGAACGCGACGACCATCTGCTGACCTCCGCCGAGCTCATGGAATATCTGGGCATCGGCAGAACCAAGCTCTATCAGCTCTATCGGGACCCCAGCTTCCCGGCCTTCCGGCTGGGCGAGGGCGGAGCCTGGCTGATCCGCCGCTCGGCCCTGAATCACTGGCTGGATCTGGTTGCGAAGCAGCCGGGAAAGACCTATCAATTCAACTAAAAACCACAGATAACCATTCGCAGATTTGAAAAAGAAAGCGGTGCGGTGTACAATGAGGCCGGTTATACAAGGTGCTCATTCACGCCGCGCCGCTTTTTCTATGAACGGCGCAAACCAAAGAAACGGAGGATTATTTCAAATGAGTACTTTGCAGCAATTCAACGTGGTAGAGCGTAAGTTTGCCGAAGCCGATCTGCTCTGTATCCCGAAGCCGACCAAATACGATGGCAAGGGCAACGCCAATTATCGAGCCAGAGTGGAAATAGGCCGGAATCGGCAGACGGACGTTCCCGTTTATAAATCCATTTACGGAAAGACCGACGCGGAGGCCCGACAGAAGGCCTATGATTTCATTCGGAAAGAGATTGCAGCCCAGACGGAGCGCAGTAAGATCACGGGAAAGCTCAGCTATGCCATCGAGCAGTGGCTCCGCACGGAGAAGTACGGCAGAGTGCGCCAGAGCACTTACGACCGGCTGGAATGCACCTATCTGAATCAGATCAAGCCCTATATCGGAGGCCTGGAGCTGCGGGACGTGACGAAAAACGACTGCAAACGGATTCTCCAGGCAAATATGGAGAAGGGCTATTCCGCATCCACCATCAAGAAGGCCTCCCAACTTCTGAAGGAGTTTTACAGCTATCAGACCGCCGAAGACCCCACGCTTCGCAATCCCATGGCCAATTTGAAGTTTTACACCGAGGAATTCATCCACGACCGTCAGTCCTCCGTCCGAAAGGCACGGGAGCAAGCCAAAGCGAAGAAGGCCAAGGGCCAAAAGCTGAGCCCTGCGGAGCAGGAACTGGCGGAGTCGAAGCTCCAGATGAAGGACCAGGAAGAGATCCATGTTCTGACGCCGGAAGAGATTGCCCGCATCCGGGACGTGGTGGAGAACGGCTATGTGCTGCGCTGGGAATCCAAAAAAGGAAATCCCATCAAGACGGCGCCGCAGAAGCTGAAACAGGCGGAATTTTTTCTGTTCCTGCTGAACACCGGCCTGCGGGCCGGGGAGGCCAGGGCCTTGAAATACAGCGACATCAATTTCGAGACCCGCCGCATGGAGATCAGCCGAAACATTACCACCACCCGCACCCGTGACGCAGAGGGCAACACAGTGGGCGGCATGACCTACGTGGAGGGCAAGCCGAAGACGAAATCGTCGGCGCGAGTGCTGTATCTGAGCCTGGCCGCCCTGGAATATCTGAAACGGTTGAAGGCCCAGGAGCCGGAGGGCTACGACGGTTATATCGCCAACTCCGATGGCAAGCCGCTGAACGACGCCACCTTCCGCAGGCGCTTCAATTCTCTGCTGACCCAGGCAGGTGTCCCACATTGCGGGCTTCACAGTCTCCGTCATACCTTTGCTTCCTACTTCTACGAGTACACCAACGGAAACCGAAAGGTCGTGGCCGATTATCTGGGCCACAGCATTTCCAATTTGACGGAAAGGGTCTACGTGACGACCTCGGATCGCTTCATGGAGCAGAGCATCAGAGACTTTGTTCTCTAAAAAAGTAACCAATTTTTTAACCAATTTTCGTGGTTACCGGGGGATTTTGGGGGACTTCACGGGACTTTTGGGGTATAAATGCCAGCCTTTCGGCGTAGGTCTCTACACGACACTTCGCTGAAAAAATGTCAAAAATACCCCGTTTTTCACCTTAAAAGGGTGAAAAAAGAGGATTTCCGACCACTTTCGTGATCGAAAATCCTTGGAGGTGACGACCAGATTTGAACTGGTGAATGACGGTTTTGCAGACCGTTGCCTTACCACTTGGCTACGTCACCATATGAAATAAGGAACTGACAAGCAGTTCCTTATTTGTTTGGAGCGGGTGACGAGGCTCGAACTCGCTACCTCCACCTTGGCAAGGTGGCGCTCTACCGGATGAGCTACACCCGCAAATGGTGCCTCAGGCCAGAGTTGAACTGGCGACACGCGGATTTTCAGTCCGCTGCTCTACCTACTGAGCTACCGAGGCGGATAAAAGAGCCAAGCCAAACGGCTTGGCTCGTGAGTGGCGACCCGGAACAGACTCGAACTGTCGACCTCCAGCGTGACAGGCTGGCGTGCTAACCGACTGCACCACCGGGCCAGGGTTATGGTGGAAAGTACAGGGCTCGAACCTGTGACCCCTTGCTTGTAAGGCAAGTGCTCTCCCAGCTGAGCTAACCTTCCGTACTTTCGGCCGCCGTTTTCCAGCGACGTAAGCAATTATACACAAGCAGCCCCCATTTGTCAAGCACTTTTTTTGTTTTTGCACAATCTCTTTTTTGATGCCCGCTTCACAAAACCGGACAAATGTGCTATAATGAGTAAAAATCCCTGCTTGGAAAGCGAAAGGGGCGGACAACATGGGGAATTCCGACAGCACAAAGCAGATCTTGGCGGAGGAGCTGAAACGACAATGCAGGACCACCCAATTCAACCGGATCACCGTGGGCGGGCTCTGCGCTGCCTGCGGCCTGGATCGAAGGACCTTTTATTACCACTTCCGCGACATCTATGATCTTGCCGCGTGGGTCTTCAATCGCTCCCTCGCCCCATTCCTGCCCGGTGCGCAGGGGAGGCCGGGGCTCTCCGGGGTCGAGGAGGCCCTCTCCCTGCTCAAAAAGGACGCCTCCTTCTACCGGCGCGCCCTGGCCGACAACTCCCAGAATTCCCTGGGCCGCCACATTCTGGCCTTCAGCGCCGAGGCCTTCGGGGCTGCCCGGAAACTGCTTTCCGGCGCAGACGTCCTTTCCGAGGCGGAGCAGTTCACCATCGACTTCTTCTGCTTCGGCTCCCTGGGCATGATCCAGCGATGGTTATTCCGCGACTGCAATCCCGATCCCCGGCAGATGGCCGCCCTGCTGGTCGCCGCGATGCCGGAGGAGCTGCGGCAGCTCTATCTGCCGGAATCTGAGCTCTCGCCCTCCGCCCAGGGCGGCAAATGACCCCGGCTTTCAAAAAAACGAAAAAAATGCTTGATTTTTCAAGAATCTGTGCTATAATGAATCGGCCTATGAATGGAGCGGTCCTCTGGCACAGCCGGCGCAGACGCGCAGCGGCATTCCCTGTGACATGAACGCCCAATATTAAAGGAGGAACAGATCATGGATCTCATGAAGGCTCTGACCAGCCAGTACATGAAGGAAGAGCTGCCCGTCATCCGGGTGGGCGACACCGTTCGTGTGCACGTCAAGATCAAGGAAGGCTCCCGCGAGAGAGTCCAGGTTTTTGAGGGTACTGTCGTTGCCAAAAAGCACGGCGGCATTGAGGAGAGCTTCACCGTTCGCCGTCTGAGCTACGGCGTCGGCTGCGAGAAGGTTTTCCCCGTTCACGCCCCCAACATCGTCAAGGTTGAGACCGTTCGCTGCGGCAAGGTTCGCAGAGCGAAGCTGTACTACCTGCGCGACCGTCTTGGCAAGTCCGCCAAGGTCAAGGAGCGCGTGTAAGTCCCGACCGAGAATCGATCCTGTGTGCTGCTGCATACAGGGTCGATTTCTTTTTTGTGAAATTTCAGTAAATACTTCCCCTTCCCCAGGGCATTCTATTTGACAAACGGCCGTTCTATGGTGTATACTATAGGGTGGTATGCTGGGTGTTTATGCCCGAGCGGACGATTTATACAAACCGATTTATACAAATCAATTTATACAAACCAACCGACGCGGCATTGCCGCTTGGAGGAAGAAATTATGGATCAGGAACAAATCATTAAGCGGAAACGTGTACCGGATCCGAGACAGCGGACGCTGTCCGGCACCGTTGTGCATCTGCTTTGGCGGATCATCGCGACCGTGCTGGCCGTGTGCATCTTTTTCGGGATCGCCGGCAGCGTGGCCGCCACCCGCTTCTTCCAGCAGGGGAAGGAATATATCGTCAACGACATCATCCCCATTGCCCACTACGATCTGAACGGCGTTCGACTGAACCAATCCTCCTTTATTCTGGCCAAAAACCCGGAGACCGGTGAATACCAGGAGATCCGGCAGCTGCTGGCCCTGGAAAACCGGATCTGGGTCAACTATGAGGAGATCCCCGTGGACATGATCAACGCTGCCGTCGCCATCGAGGACAAGCGCTTCTGGGAGCACGACGGCGTGGACTGGATGCGTACCCTGGCCGCCTCGGCCAATATGTTCATCGGCGGCTCCACCTACGGCGGCTCCACGCTGACCCAGCAGCTGATCAAGAACCTCACCGGCGAGCGGGACGTCACTGTGCGCCGCAAGCTGATGGAAATCTTCAAGGCTCTGGATTTTGAGAAAAACTATACCAAGGAAGAGATTATCACCTGGTATCTGAACACCATCTATCTGGGAGAGGGCGCCTACGGCGTCAAGAGCGCGGCCCACGTCTATTTCGGCAAGGAGCTGGAAGATCTGACCACGAAGGAATGCGCCTGCATCATCGGCATTACCAACAACCCCTCCCGCTACGACCCCTATATCTACCCGGAAAACAACGAATACCGCACCCAGACGATCCTGCAGCAGATGTATGAGCAGGGCTACATTGCAGACCGCCACAGCTATGACGCCATCTGCGATCAGGTTCTCGATTTCAAGTCCATGTCTGAGGTGGCCCAGAAGTTCCGCTGCACGGAATGCGCGTATGAGGCCTCCATCGAGAAATTCAGAGCCGACGGGGACTATTACACCTGCCCCCAGTGCGGCACGCAGAATCAGTTTGACGTGGAAAAGAAGGACTACTATTCCTACTTTGAGGACACGGTGATCCGCGACGTCAGCTCGGATCTGGCAGAGCTCAAGGGCATCACCTACAACGCCGCCAACCAGATGGTCACCACAGGCGGCTTCCGGATCTATTCCACCCTGGATCTGGAGGCGCAGGCCTGCGTGGACGCCGTCTACCAGGATCTGGAAAACGTTCCGGAGACCCGCTCCTCCCAGCAGCTGCAGTCCGCCATCGTGGTGATCAACAACGAGACCGGCGACATCGCGGCCATGGCCGGCGGCGTGGGCCAGAAGGAAGGCAACCTGACCTGGAACCGCGCCACCCTGAGCACCCTGTCCCCCGGCTCCTCCATCAAGCCGCTGGCGGTCTACGGCCCCGCCCTGGCACTGGGGATCATTACCCCCGTCTCCTCCTATGAGGATTCGGCCTATATGAAGCTGAACGGCAGAGACTGGCCCCAGAACGACGTGCAGGAATACGGTCTTTACAGCCCCAGCGGCTGGATGGTGATCCTCGACGGTCTGGCCAGATCCCTGAACAGTATTTCCATCAAGGTGCTGGCCGACGTCACCCCGGAGGTTAGCTTCCAGTTTGCCAAGGAGAAGTTCGGCCTGGAAAGCCTGGTGGAGAGCGAAGATATCAACGGAACGGAATTCACCGACATGGCGCTGGCTCCCCTGGGCATGGGGCAGCTTACCCACGGTCTGACCGTCCGTGAGCTGGCTACGGCCTACGCCACCTTCCCCAACGGAGGCGTCTACCGGAAGGCCAGGACCTACACCCGCGTGGAGGACTCTGAGGGCAATATCATTCTGGACAATGAGCAGGAATCTCACGAGGTCATGGACTCCCATTCCGCCTGGTATATGATCTCCATGCTCCGCTACGCCTGCAATTACGGCTCCGGCGCCAGCGCCAGGATCAGCGGCGTGCCCATGGGCGGCAAGACCGGAACCACCTCCAACGACCGGGACCGCTGGTTCGCCGGCATTACGCCCAAGTACACCGCCACGGTGTGGAGCGGCTACGACGACCCGGAGGAGATCCGCATGGTGGTCAGCTCCAACCCCTCGGCAATCATGTGGCGGAAAGTCATGGAGCGGCTGTATGAGGACAAGACCGAGGAGGAGATCGGCGAGTTCATCCAGCCGGACGACGAGCGCTTCGTCAGCGTCCAGGTGTGCAGCGAGACCGGCCTGCTGGCCGGGCCCAAGTGTACGCCCCGCTATGTGGGTCTGTTTGTCTCCGATATTCCCAAGGACACCTGCGAGGCCCATCTGGAATTCGAGATCCAGCTGTGCTACCCCAACGGATCCGACGGTGCCTGCTACTGCGCCAACGAGGACTGCATCAAATATCACAATCTGGTCTCCTCTGAGGCGTTTACCTCCCTGTGTAAGCTCGTTCCGGAGCTGAACCGTTTCCGGGAGAACACCCTGACGAAGAAGACCCTGATGATGCTGAAAACCAGCGAAAACGACACGCCGACCCTGGCTGACGCCCTGGAGAAGAACGAGATTGAGGTCTGTGAATATCACGACGCCGCACGTCTGCAGGAGCTGAACGACGCCATCAAGGAGGCCTGGGATACGATCATGAACCCGGATCCGGAGCCTGAGCCCGACCCCAATCCGAATCCCAATCCCAACCCCAATCCCGACCCGCAGCCCGGCCCCGGGCCTGAGCCCCAGCCCTGATCCTCACACAGCGCAACGGAGGAAAACACCATGTGGATTTCTGATCAATGGAAGCAATATGAGCTTCTGGACGCCTCGGACGGAGAAAAGCTGGAACGCTGGCGCGACTATATTCTGGTTCGCCCGGATCCCCAGGTCATCTGGAACACCCCGAAGACCGATCCCCGCTGGAAGCGCTACGACGCCCGCTACGCCCGCTCCAACACAGGGGGCGGCCACTGGAGCGAGCACAAGCTCCCCGAGCACTGGACGATGCAATACCGGGATCTGACCTTCCTGGTAAAGCCCATGAATTTTAAGCACACAGGCATATTCCCCGAGCAGGCGGTCAACTGGGACTTCATCACTGACACCGTCCGCGGGGCAGGCAGGCCCATCAGCGTGCTGAATCTCTTTGCCTACACCGGCGGGGCTACCCTGGCCGCCGCCGCAGGGGGCGCCGCGGTCTGCCATGTGGACGCTGCCAAGGGTATGGTGCAGATGGCAAAGGACAACGCCAAGGCCTCCGGCCTGGAGAGCGCCCCCATCCGCTGGATCGTGGACGACTGCGGCAAGTTCGTGGAACGGGAGATCCGCCGGGGCAAGCGCTACGACGCTATCATCATGGACCCGCCCTCCTACGGGCGGGGACCCTCCGGCGAGGTGTGGAAGCTGGAAACCAGCCTCTACCCCTTCCTGGAGCTGGTGAGCCGCGTATTGTCGGATCAGCCCCTGTTCGTGCTGGTGAACTCCTACACCACCGGCCTGGCCCCCTCTGTGGTGGGCTACCTGCTGGACAGCATTCTGACCCGCCGCTTCGGCGGGCACACCGAGTCCCAGGAGCTGGGATTGCCGGTCACCGCCTCCGGCCTCTGCCTCCCCTGCGGCGCAACAGGACGGTGGATCGCGAAGTAATCTGAGGCATCGCCAAATAATTTGAGAGTGTATAGAGTATATGTCAAATCTGATCAAGGCTGAAAACCTGAGCTTTACATACCCGGCTGCCGGGGAGCGTCTGGCGCTGCCGGTGTTTGAAAACCTGACGCTGGAGATCGCCGAGGGCAGCTTCACCGCTGTCATCGGCCCCAACGGCTGCGGCAAATCCACCTTGGCCAAGCACTTCAATGCGGTTCTGCTGCCCACAGGCGGCAAGGTCTACGTGGCGGGCATGGACACCGCCGACGAGGAAAAGCTGCTGGAGATCCGCTGCCAGATCGGCATGGTCTTTCAGAATCCCGACAACCAGATCGTCGCCAACGTAGTGGAGGAGGACGTGGCCTTTGCCCCGGAAAACCTGGGTGTTCCCTCGCCGGAGATCCGGAAGCGGGTGGACGACGCCCTGAAAACCGTGGGGATGTACGAATACCGGGAGCACGCCCCGCATCTGCTCTCCGGCGGACAGAAGCAGCGCATCGCCATCGCAGGCGTGCTGGCCATGCAGCCCCGCTGCATCGTGCTGGACGAGCCCACCGCCATGCTGGATCCCCGGGGACGGGAGGAGGTCATCTCCACCATCACCCGGCTGAACCGGGAGCAGGGCATCACCGTCGTGCTGATCACCCACCATATGCGGGAGACCGTGGGGGCCGATCGGGTCATCGTCATGCACAAGGGCGGCATCCTCACCGACGGCAGCCCCAGGGAGGTCTTCTCCCAGGTGGAGCTGCTGCGGAAGGCCGGGCTGGACGTGCCCCAGACCACAGATCTGCTCTATTCGCTCCGGGGCGCGGGCTGGGAGCTGCCGCTGGACGCGCTGACGCCGCAGGAATGCGCGGAGGCCATCCGGGACGCGGGAAGCGCTTTCCTCCCCCGGGGGACAAATACGGATCGGCCTTTCATCCCCGACGACGCGGAGCAGCGCCCCCGGCAGGGCGTGCCGATCCTTGAGCTCAAGGATCTGACCCATATCTACAGCGCCGGTACGCCCTTTGAGCATACCGCCGTTTCCCATATCGATCTGGCCTTTCACGCCGGGGAGCTGACCGGGATCATCGGCCACACCGGCTCCGGGAAGTCCACCCTGATCCAACATCTGAACGGCCTGCTCAAGCCCAGCTCCGGGCAGGTGCTGTTCCAGGGCCAGGATATCTGGAAGGATAAGCAGTTCACCCACTCCATCCGGGGACGGGTCGGGCTGGTCTTCCAGTACCCGGAATACCAGCTCTTTGAGGAGACCTGCTGGAAGGACATCGCCTTCGGCCCCAAAAACCAGGGGATCACCGGGGACGAGCTGGACGCCCGGGTGCGCCGGGCGGCAAGCTTTGTGGGCATCAGCGAGAGGCAGCTGGAGAAGTCCCCCTTTGACCTCTCCGGCGGCCAGAAGCGCAGAGTCGCCATTGCCGGCGTCATTGCCATGGAGCCGGACGTGCTGATCCTGGACGAGCCCACCGCCGGCCTGGACGCCGCGGGCCGGGACTCCATCCTGGAGAACATCAAGGCCTATCAGCAGGCCCAGAACGCCGCCGTTATCATGGTCAGCCACTCCATGGAGGAGGTGGCGGAGCTTTGCAGCCGCTTGATCGTGATGAACAAGGGCTGCGTGGCCATGGACGGCGCTCCCGCAGAGGTCTTCACCCATGTGGAGGAGCTGACTGAAATGGGGCTCTCCGTGCCCCAGGTCACCTCCGTCTTTGCCCGGCTCCGGGCCATGGGCCTTGATCTGCCCGCCGACGTGTACACGGTGCGCTACGCCGTGGCCCGGCTGCAGGAGCGGAAGGAGGGCCGGCCATGCTGAAGGACATCACCCTGGGTCAGTTCTTCCCCGGCAAATCCATCGTCCACCGGCTGGACCCCCGGACGAAGCTGCTGCTGCTGATCGTTTACATCGTCGCCCTGTTTATGGCGAAATCCTGGTGCTCCTACGGGCTGGTCCTGGCTTTTCTGATCGCGGTCACCTGCCTGGGCAGGATCCCCTTCAAATCCATGACCCGCGGTCTCAAGCCCATGCTGGTCTTTATCATCTTTACGGCCGTGCTGAACCTCTTTTACACCAAGACCGGCACTCTGCTGGTGGACTGGTGGATCTTCGAGATCTGGTCGGACGGCATCATTACGGCCTTCTTTATGGTCATGCGGATCATGATGCTGGTCTGCGGCACCTTCCTGCTGACCTACACCACCTCCCCCATCGCCCTGACCGACGCCATGGAGCGTCTGATGAACCCCTTGAAAAAGCTCCACGTCCCCGTCCATGAGCTGGCGATGATGATGTCCATCGCCCTGCGCTTTATCCCCACGCTGATCGAGGAGACCGACAAGATCATCTCCGCCCAGAAGGCCCGCGGCGCCGATTTTGAGACCGGCAGCCTCATTCGCCGGGCCAAGGCGCTGATCCCCATTCTGGTACCGCTGTTCGTCAGCGCCTTCCGCCGGGCGGACGAGCTGGCCACGGCCATGGAGTGCCGCTGCTACCACGGCGGCGAGGGCCGCACCCGGCTCAAGGTGCTGCACTACGCCTTCATCGATCTGATCGCTTTCCTGGTAGGCGCAGCCCTGCTGGCGGGCGTCATCGTTTTACGGAGGTTTGGACTGTAAAAGTAATAAGGAATAAGTAATAGGTAATAATGGAACTGCCTGTTACGCTTGCTTATTACTTATTACTTGTTACTTATTACTTATGAAAAACATTGCATTGATTCTCAAATACGAGGGTTCCGCCTACCACGGCTGGCAGGTACAGAAAAACGCTGTGTCTGTGGCGGCCACGATGGAAAAGGCCGTGGCTATGGTGGTGGGACATCCCGTCCACGTCACCGGCTGCGGCCGCACCGACGCAGGCGTCCACGCCCGGCGCTACGTGGCAAACTTTCGCACCGACTCCGCCATCCCCGTGGATCGGCTGCCCTACGCCCTGAACACGCATCTGCCCGAGGATATCGTGGTCTCCGACGCCTTTGAGGTTCACGAGGGCTTCAACGCCATCGGCTCCTGCGTGAAGAAGGAATATACCTATCTGATCTACAACTCCCGGATCCGGGATCCGTTTTATGTCAACCGCGCATGGTTCTATCCCAAGCATCTGGACGAGACGATCATGCAGCGGGCAGCTGACTGCTTCATCGGGACCCACGATTTTGCGGCGGTCCGCTCTGTGGGGACAGACGTGAAGTCCACTGTGCGGACGGTCTATCACTATGAGGTGGAACGGGACGGGGATCTGATCTCCTGCCGGATCTGCGCCAACGGCTTCCTCTACAACATGGCCCGGGCCATGGTGGGCACTGCGGTCTATGCCGCGGAGGGGAAATTCCCACCCGAGGCCGTGGCGGACATTCTGGCCGGGAAAAACCGCACTGCTGCCGGGCCCACGGCTCCCCCGGGGGGCCTGTACATGACCCGGCTGTGGTATGACGACGGAAAGGCGGTATTTCACGTTGAATAATCCAGATCAAACCGCGACCCAGGGCGCGCCCAGGACGGGCGGGCGTCTGCGCCGGATCCTGTGGATCCTCCTGGTGCTGGTCGCCCTGATCGCCGCCCTGTGCCTGATCTTTCCGCGGCTGATGAACACCGACCGCGTTGTTCGCTTCTTCCGGTACATGGGTCTGCGGGACAAGGCCAGCTACGGCCGCCTTGAATTCGACAGCGGCGCAGGCAACGTCTACGCCGGCTTCGACGACGGGCTCCTGGTGGGCACGGAAAACGGCGTGACGCTCTATTCCCTGGACGGGGAGCAGAAAGCGCTGATCCAGGGCTCCCTGCCCACGCCGATCCTGCGCTGCGGCGGCGATGTGGGGCTGGTCTTCAGCCCGGGCAGCGCCTACGCCGCCGCTGTGGGACCGGGAGGCACCGTTCTGATGGACGAGGCCCTCTCCGGCGCCTTTATCAACGCGGACGTCAGCGCAGACGGCTTCACCGCCTACATCACCGCGGAGACCGGCTACAAGTCCGTCGCCACGGTGCTGGACAGCAGCATGGAGCCCATCTACCGCTTCTCCTCCCGGACCCGCTACATCAACGCCTGCGCCGTATCGGAGCAGGGGGAATACCTGGCTGTGGCCCGGCTGGAGGAGGAAAACGGCGTCTACCGCTCCGCCATCACCATCCTGCGTACGGATCTCCCCCTGGAGGATCTGGAGCAGGACAGCAGCGAGACGGTCAGATTGACGCTGGGCAATCAGCTGGTCTATGAGCTGCGCTTTCTGGATCGCACCCATCTGATGGCGGTCGCCCAGAACGAGATCATCTTCTTCAACGTGGACGGAGAGCGCCTCAGCTCGCTGCCCACGCGTACGAATCAGCTGGCGGATTACGCCGTCAGCACCGACGGCTGGCTGATCCTGGCGCTGGAGCAAAACGGCGGCGGATCCCGCGTCCTTACCTTGAACGCCTCCGGCGAGCTGCTGGGCGAGCTGGATCTGCAGGAGCGCGTCCGCTCCGTCTCCGCGGCGGAGCGCTATGCCGCCGTTCTGACGGACAGCTGCCTGCAGACCTTTGACCGCAAGCTTGCCGTCTATGACCGCAGCTGGGATGTGCTGGCCGCCACCCAGGTCATCGCCCGCCCCGACGGGACAGTCCTGCTGGTAGGCAGCGGCGGGACCAGACTGTTTATTCCGTAAGCACAGGGCGCGGCGTTGGAATGCAAAATGCAAAATGCAAAATGAACGCTGCACTCTGAACCACAAACCAAGCGCAATGAAGGGAGATCATACCTTTGATGAGACCGACGCTTTGCAGCCGCTGCAACAAGAACGTGGCTGTGATCTTTATTACGAAAATCGAAAACGGAAAAACCACCAACGAGGGCCTCTGCCTGAAATGCGCCAAGGATCTGGGCATCAAGCAGGTGGACGATATGGTGAAGCAGATGGGCATTTCCGACGAGGATCTGGACAATCTCTCCGGGGAAATGATGTCCATGCTGGGGGGGAACCCGGATCAGGATCCGGACGCCCCGGAGGACGATCCGGACGGCCAGACCGCCACCTTCCCCTTCCTGAACAAGCTGTTCGGCGGGCTGACGGGTCAGCTCGGCAATTCCCCTGCCCAGCGGCAGGAGCCCCCCAAGAGCGGCGCTGTGCCCCCGGCCCAGCCGCCCAAGAAAAAGCACAAGTTTTTGGATACCTACTGCCTGGATCTGACCCAGCGGGCCAAGGACGGCAAGCTGGATCGGGTGGTGGGCCGGGAGGAGGAGACCGAACGGGTCATCCAGATCCTGAACCGCAGGCAGAAGAACAACCCCTGCCTGATCGGTGAGCCCGGCGTGGGCAAGACTGCCATTGCCGAGGGCCTGGCCCAGCGGATCGCCGCCGGCGACGTGCCCTTCAAGCTCAAGGGCAAGGAGGTCTTCCTGCTGGACATGACCGCCATGGTGGCTGGCACCCAGTTCCGCGGTCAGTTTGAGAGCCGCATGAAGAATCTGATCGGAGAGATCAAGGCCTGCGGCAATATCATTCTGGTGATCGACGAGGTACACAATCTGGTGGGCGCGGGGGACGCCGAGGGCTCCATGAACGCCGCCAACATCCTCAAGCCCGCCCTCTCCCGGGGCGAGGTACAGGTGGTGGGCGCCACCACCTTCAAGGAGTACCGCAAGTATATCGAGAAGGACTCCGCCCTGGAGCGCCGCTTCCAGCCCGTCACGGTGAACGAGCCCACCATTGAGCAGTCCATCGCCATCCTCAAGGGCATCGCGGGCTACTATGAGCAGTACCACGGGGTGGAGATCACCCCCGAGATCGCCCGGCAGACCGTTCTGCTGTCGGAGCGCTATATCACCGACCGCTACCTCCCCGACAAGGCCATCGACCTGCTGGACGAGGCCTGCTCCGACGAGAACCTCCGCAACCCCATCATCAACGAGCTTTCCTCCGCCTCCAAGGATCTTTCCGACGTGGAATTCGAGCTGAAAATGCTCACGGAGAAATCCGAGGAAAAGACGCCGGAGGACTATGAGCGCATCGCCACCCTGCGCTCCAAATCCATGCAGCTGGGCGAACGGATCGCCGAGCTGGAATCCCAGCCCAAGCCCCGGCTGACCATGGAGAACCTGGCCCGGGTCATTGAGCTGTGGACCAAGATCCCCGCCTCCAAGATCCAGGCCCAGGAGTACGAGCAGCTCCGCAGCCTGGAGGACAACCTGAAAAAGCACGTGGTGGGCCAGGACGAGGCCATCTCCGCCATCTGCGCCGCCATCCGCCGCAGCCGGGCCGGGATCAGCCCCAAGAAGCGGCCCGTCTCCTTCATCTTTGTGGGCGCCACCGGCGTGGGCAAGACCGAGCTGGTGAAGCGGCTGGCGGACGAGCTGTTCGAATCCGTGGAGTCCCTGGTGCGGTTGGATATGTCCGAGTATATGGAGAAGCACTCCGTCTCCAAGATCATCGGCTCGCCTCCGGGCTACGTGGGCTACGACGAGGCGGGGCAGCTCACCGAGAAGATCCGCCGGAAGCCCTACTCCGTCATCCTCTTTGACGAGATCGAGAAGGCCCACCCCGACGTGCTGAATATCCTGCTGCAGATCCTGGACGACGGCCGCATCACCGACGCCCAGGGCCGGCTGGTGAACTTTGAGAACACCATCATCGTCATGACCTCCAACGCGGGCTCCGACCGGAAGGACGGCTCCGTGGGCTTCGGCAAGAGCCTCACCGAGCAGACCAAGGATAAGGCCATGAAGGCCCTGGGCGAGTTCCTCCGGCCCGAGTTCATCAACCGGGTGGACGAGATCGTCTGCTTCAACAAGCTCTCCGAGGCCAACTTCCGGGCCATTGCCGTCATTATGCTGAACGAGCTGAAGGACAACCTGGACGACCACGGCATCGCCCTGGGCTGGGACGACTCCGTCCTGGACTACCTCACCGGGAAATCCTACTCCGTCCAGTACGGTGCCCGGAACCTCCGGCGCACCATTGAGAAGGAGATCGAGAATCCCATCGCGGAGAAGATCATCGACAGCTACAAGGACCCCATCCGGATTATCCACCTGTCCGCCGACGGGGAGGAGATCACGCTGGACGCGAAATGAGTGCCCGTCAGATCGCCCTGGGCGGCATTTTCGCCGCCCTTGCGGTGGTGATCCTGCTGCTGGGAGGGATTATCCCCGTGGGCACCTATATCGCCCCCATGGTGGCAGCCCTGCCGCTGGTGATCCTGCTGGCGGAGCTGCCGGGCTCCCTGTGCCTGGGCTGGTACGCCATTGTGGCCCTGCTGGGCGTGCTGCTCTGCCCGGACAAGGAGACTGCCTTCGTCTTCGTCTTCCTGGGCTGGTTTCCCCTGGCGAAACCCCGCCTCGACCGGCTGCCCAAGGTACCGGGCCTGCTGTGCAAGCTGCTGCTGTTCAACCTCTCCGTCGCCGCCCTCTACGCCCTGTTGATCCTGGTCTTCCATCTGGAGGCCCTGGTGCGGGAGGCCAGGGAGACCGGCGCGGTCATGCTGGTCGTCCTTTTGCTGATGGGCAATCTGAGCTTTGTTTTGTTCGATATCCTGCTGGGACGGCTGACGGTGCTGTACCGAATCAAGCACAAAAAATGAACGGCAAAACGCCGTTCATTTTTTGTGCGCGAATTCTGTTTCGGAAAACTTTCATTTGTAGCGCGGGCAATCTGCCCGCCAAATCCGCACCGGGTTCCACACCTGTCATTCTGCCTTCCCTGAACGAAGTGGAAGGGAAAGTGAAAAACGTATCCCCCCGCTACCCGTAGGGGCGCACACTGTGCGCCCGCATCCCGCACCGGCTGACAGAATGAAAAAAAACAGAAAAATGGTTATCTATTCAGTCTCCCTATTCCTGCGTAGGGTGGCCAGCCCTCTGGCCGCCGGAAACGCTGCAAAACCGGAGGGCGCGGCGGCCTGGGGTCAGGCCGCCCTACGAGACGGCTGAAAAGATACTTATTCCTATAAAATCACGAAGCTCTTAGACACAGAGAGGTCGTTTTTAAGCAGGGCAGGTATAATTTCTTATCATTATTCGCAAAACTGTTTAAAACAGATAAATATGTAGATTATTTAAATATTGTTCGATTTGCGTTGACAAATTCAATAGTTTCTGTATAATCGAAATATGCAGTGTAATTATTTGCGCATAATTGTCTTGCCGGCAGACATAAAAGCATATGTAATCGCTGTAAATATGTAAGAAAGAAGTATTATTAGATTTATGAAAAACATCAGCAAAAAGCTTGTATCCCTCCTCCTGGTAATGGTTTTGATGATTGGAATGGCAATTCCAATGGCAAGTGCTTCGGATACTGCAGCGTGGACTGAAATTGGAGGTAAGATCAAGTGCTACACGATCAGCTCTGGAAATACGACTACCTACACAAGTAACGATCTAACTACGAAATCCGGCTACGTAGACGGAAATGATGAGATTGTCGTCAAAATCATTTCAAGAAACTCTAAGGGAAACTGGTACGCGCTGATAAACTACAAAGTGAATAGTGGTGGAACCAAGGACGCATATGTTCCTCTCAGCGCTGTCTGTACACTCACCTCTGTTCAGGCTGGCGTGGAAAAACGAGCAGGAGCAAGAATCACTAATGTATATAAAAGGCCTGGTGTGACGTATTCAGGCAGTAGCATCGATGCTGGAGACGATGTCTATGTTATCGGTACAAACAGTTCCAAAACCTACACCCAGGTAATGTATCCGGTTACAGCTATTAATAACAGCAATCCGGGTAGCGATAGCTGCGTATGGAAGCTTGCCTGGATTAAAACAATAGACGCACAGCATAATTTGGTTAGTAAACAGAAATGGTCAAGCTGGAGCGGAACCGAATATGGACGTGGATATGAAGACGATACTGGCGAGTGGTACACTGCAACTATCGGCACCAGCGGATGCGGTTTGCTTGCAATTGTCAATGCTGTCTATTACTTGAATGGAAGCATTGTTCCCCCTGAGGTTGTTGCATCATACGCGATAACATACGGCTATCGCATAAATGGTTCGGGAACTAAGTCTACCTTGGCCGGGAGCTTTTGCAAATATTCGAATCGTGGTCAATATTACGGTATTACATGCGTTAGAACCTTCAACCTCACATATTACGGCAGCTCAAGTGCAGTACTCGCGGAGATTAAGCCTTACCTGCTTGGACAAAAAGGAGGGCATGGTAAATGCACTGCAGTTGTGAATGTTATTGGGCATTTTGTCGCAATCGTTGATTACAATTCAAGCACCAACCAATACCTCGTTTTCGATTCTGCAGCGAACAATAAATGGACCAACGTAAACTGCCTTCGTTGGATGACGCCCTCCGAGTTCACTGGTTCGATGCGCATTGCAGGCTTAGGCAGTGCGTATGAAGTTGCAATCATTGGTAGAAATTGATAAACAAATTGTCGACGCATAAAACATAATTTTTTCTTATCACTGCATATTTTTTATTTAACTGTCGCAATCTTGAAGGAGGCTTTTTTCTTGAACAAGCATATCTATTTGTTATTGTTTATTATTGCCCTTGCCGTGACTCTCTCGGCCTGTGTCAACAGTCCAAAGCAGGAGACCGGCGCTCCGGCAAGTTCATCGCTGCCTGACGCCGTAAGCACCACACATGCAGAAGCTACGGAAAACGCAAGCGCTGCATCCGAACCCGATTCCTCGATCGTGGCAACAACCGAAGCGGAATCCGAGCCGATCACAGAACCAGCAACAGAGCCAATCACCGAACCCAACGAAGAGCCGGAAACAGACGCCGGAGAAGAGCCGGGATCCGAAACGACAGCGGAGCCCTTTGTGTACCACGGGCTGGTGGAGCTGCTTGCATTCGATGACAGCTTCATCATCGAACAGAAGTATGCCACAACCGACAACTTCACGGGAGTTCAGCAGTATGACAGAGAACTGTGCCTGGTCAACCGGGATATTGTTGACATGCTGATTACTGCGAACAGACTGGCAAGGGAGAATGGCGTGCAACTGAAAATCTGGGACGCTTACCGTCCGATTTCGGTACAGCAGGCGCTGCATGACAGCGTGCCGGAGGAGCTGGCCGCCTACGTTCCCGCTCCCGGTCCTTATTCCATGCATGCCAGAGGAATCTCAGTGGACGTAACGCTCTGCGATAAATATGGAAATCAACTGTATATGCCCACAAAGTTCGATGATTTTTCCGAGGCTGCCCACTACGACTACGACGACCTCAAGGATGATCAAATACAAAACCGTGATATGCTCAACTCAATCATGACCGCCGCAGGCTTTCAGCAGTCAGAGCTGGAATGGTGGCATTTTGACGGACCGAATCGGGACGATTACGAAATTCTGGACATCAGCTTTGCGGAATTTGAAGCGGCGCGAGACGGAAACCGATAACAGCTTGCAAGGGGCGGCTCTGCGTGTGAATGCGCACACGTGGAGCTGCCCCAGGCATTTTTCGTATTTGGCCGGCAGATTGCCGGCGCTACATTTTTATTCCCATACCTCGGCGGTGAGAGACAGTCTGTCCTTTCGGGAACGTCCGCCGATTTCTGCCAGGGTGGCCTTGCCGTAACCCTTCAAGGAGATCACGTCGCCCTCGGCAACGGGGGCGTCGTTTTTCAGGCAGGGCAGGTAGTTCAGGCTGGCGGCCCCGGCGGCGATCAGCTTGGACGCCTGGGTGCGGGAGAGGCGGAAGGTCTCGGCCAGCACCGCATCGAAGCGGAGGCTCTGGACGGTGAATTTCACCGCTCGCCGCTTGCGCTCCGGCTCCGGCACCTGGGCCAGGGGGATGGGCTTCGCCTTGACGCTGACCCGGCCCGCCTGCTCCAGGGCAGCCAGCTGCTCCGCCACGGAGGGCAGGCAGAAGACCCAGGCTTGTTGGCCCCGGATCCAGATATCCCCCACCCATTCCCGGCGGACCCCCAGGGCCAGCAGCGCCCCCAGGTAATCCCGGTGGCCGGGAGCGCCGTAGAAGGCCTCCAGGGCCAGGGCGCTGATCTGCCCCTCCGGGCTGAAGTCCCCTTCCTCCAGCCAGTCGGGGAGGAAGAAGGCCGCCCGCCGTTCGCAGTCCGGCTTGCCGCCGTGCAAGAGCATCCGGCAGCCGGAAAGCCCCCGGGCATATTGCAGCGCCGCGGCCTGCTCGGCGGGGGTGAGGAAGGGCGTGGAGGTGACGATATTGGCCTTGTCGCAGCGACGCCACAGATCGTCGATCCGTTTCAGTAATGCTTCGTGTTCCATAATTGTAAACTGCTCCTGTGGCGCACAATGTGCGCCGCTACGGGGTGGAGGGGAGGTTTTCGCCGATCGTGCCCATGCGCTGGCGGTTGTGGGAGCGCAGGAACTGCTCGATGTCCCCGTAGATGCGGTCGATCTCCTCGCCGAATTCCCGGGCGGACTGGCGGATCACACCGGAGCGCAGGGCGGAGACCTGGATCAGATTATCCGAGGTCACCACCCGGGCTTGGGTGTTCTTGCCAACGTCGTGCAGCAGGCGCTCAATGTAGGCGTCGCCGGTCTCGTTCTCCTTGGTGTAGACCACCCGGACGCTGTGATAGTCGAAGCGCTCCCCCTTGCCGCCCTTGACCTGGTAGGCGTCGAAGACCAGGATGGTCTCCGTGCGGGTAAAGGCCGCGTAGTTGGCCAGGATCTCCATGAGCCGCTCCCGGGCCTGGGCCAGATCCGTTTCCGCCAGCGCCGCCAGATCCGGCCAGGCGAAGATCACGTTGAATCCGTCCACCACCAAAAGCCTTCCCCCTTGGGGGAAGGTGGCAGCGCCATGGGCGCTGACGGATGAGGGGGGTTCCGACGAGGGATCTGCCTCCCGGGATATGCCCTTCCACACGGAAGCTGAATACTGCGGCCGCTTGATGGGGCCGAACTCCCGCTCCAGGATGGCCTGGAGCTCTTTTTCGTCGATGGTCAAGCGCCGCCGGGGGGCTTCGGTCTGCTCCCGCTTGGGGGCCAGGACGCTTTCCAGGTGCATATTGGCAAAGACCTTGTCCCATTTCACCGTGAAGCCGCCCCCGTGTGCGCAGAAGACGGAGTCCGGGGTGTTGTCCAGGTCGGCCTCGGGGTCGTAGGGGTTGGCGGCCCGGACGGCCTCCGGGTCGTGGCAGAGGTCATAGCCCTCCACCTGCAGGGACAGCTTCCCCAGGCCCCGGGTATAGGCCGCCAGCTCCCGGGCGTAGTCCGTCATGGCGGACACGGGAGCCCGGCCCCGGAGCAGGCTCATGCCGCCCAGGTCCTCGGGGGTGTCGAAGCTGCCGAAGCGGGCCTTGATATCCGTGATGGCCCGGCCGATCTGGGCCGTGGGCACCTCCAGCCGGAAGCGATACCAGGGCTCCAGCAGCACGGATTGGGTCTGCATCAGACCCTGCCGCACCGCCCGGTAGGTGGCCTGGCGGAAGTCGCCCCCCTCGGTGTGCTTGAGGTGGGCCTTGCCCGCCGCCAGAGTCAGCTTCATATCCGTAATGGGCGCGCCGATGGCCGTGCCCAGGTGTTCCTTTTCGGCAAGGTGGGTCAGGATCAGACGCTGCCAGTGGCGATCCAGCTTATCCTCGCTGCAGGTGGAGGCAAAGACCAGGCCGCTGCCCCGGGGCAGGGGCTCCAACAGCAGGTGCACCTCCGCGTAGTGGCGCAGGGGCTCGTAGTGGCCCACGCCCTCCACAGTTTTGTCGATGGTCTCCTTGTAAAGCACCCGGCCCTGCCCCAGCTCCACCGCCAGGTCGAAGCGATCCAGGATCAGGCTTTTCAGCACCTCCGCCTGCACCTCGCCCATGAGGCCCACGGAGAGCTCCTGCAGGCGGGGATCCCAGCGCAGACGCAGCATGGGATCCTCGGACTCCAGCTGCCGCAGCTTGGGCAGCACCAGCCGGGGGTCCGTCCCGGCGGGCAGGCCGATCCGGTAGTGCATCACCGGCTCCAGGACCGGGCTGCCTGCGGCGGCCTCCATGCCGAAGCCCTGGCCGTTCCGAGCGGCGCTCAACCCCACCACAGCGCAGACCTGGCCGGGGAGGACCTCCTCCGCGGCGGTGAAGCGTCCGCCCTGATAGCGGCGCAGCTGGGTGGCCTTTTCCTCCAGTCCGTCATAGAACAGGCTGTCCCGGACCCGGAGCGTCCCGCCCGTCACCTTCAGATGGGTGAGCCGGACGCCCTGGGGGTCGTGGGTGATCTTAAACACACGGGCTCCGAACTGCTCCGGCCAGAGCCGGGGCTTCATCAGAGCCGTGAACGTATCCAAAAATGCGTCGATCCCCTCCAGCTTCAGGCCGGAGCCGAAGAAGCAGGGGAAGATCTCCCGGGCCGCCAGCATATCCCCCAGGGTGGCGGGAGAGATGGCGCCGTCGGAGAGGTATTCCTCCATGGCGGGCTCGGCGCACATGGCCAGAGCCTCGTCCCGCTGGGGGTTGTCCGGGGAGAAATCCACCACCCCGTCCCCCAGCTCCCGGCAGAGGCTGTCCAGCAGCTCGGCCCGGCTGCTGCGGGCAAGATCCATTTTGGTGACAAAAAGCACCGTGGGGATCTGATAGTGCACCAGCAACCGCCAAAGCGTCCTGGTGTGGGCCTGGACGCCGTCTGTCCCGCTGATCACCAGAATGGCGTAATCCAGCACCTGGAGCATCCGCTCCGTCTCGGCGGAGAAATCCACATGGCCCGGGGTGTCCAGCAGGGTCAGCTCCCAGCCGCCCCACTCCACATGGGCCTGGGCGGCGAAGATCGTGATGCCCCGCTCCCGCTCCAGGGGGTCGTAGTCCATGGTCGTGTCGCCGTGATCCACCCGCCCCAGGCTCCGCAGCAGGCCGCAGCGGTAGAGGATGGCCTCCGCCAGCGTGGTCTTCCCCGCGTCCACGTGGGCCAGGAGGCCCACGGTGGCACGATTCATATCATTCATAAGCTTTATCCTTTTATTTTCACAAGGAATCCTGTTTCAGCGCAAAGCCTTCCCCTTGAGGGGAAGGTGGACTCCGGCGTCTCCCGGAAGCCGGAGGACGGATGAGGTGGGGTTCCGATAAACTGTCGCTTTCGAATAGCCGCTCAATGCAGCCTGCTCCACCTCATCCGCCCCAGTGTGCGCACTGGGGCACCTTCCCCTCAAGGGGAAGGCATTATAGGGGCTTCTGCTTCATTCTGGCCCAGCTCCGGGGGTACTGCTCCGGGGTCTTGCCGGTCTTGTGGACAACGATGACGGAGTGGGTCGCGCCGCCGATCTCAAAGGTCTCTGTGCGCTCGTAGGAGCCCCCCAGAAGGCGAATTGCGTTGGCGGCCTCGTGGAGCTCCTCCTGGGCCAGAGCGCCCTTCATGGCAAGGAAATAGCCGCCCCGGTGGACGAAGGGCAGACAGAGCTCACAGAGCAGATCCAGCCGGGCCACGGCCCGGGAAGCCACCACGTCGAAGCGCTCCCGGTGCTCCCGGGCGAAGTCCTCCGCCCGGCCCGCCAGGAAGCGGGCCTCCACCCCCAGGGCAGGCAGGGCCTCCGTCTCCAGCCAGCGCATCCGCTTCTGGAGGCTGTCCAGCAGGGTCAGCCGGAGGCTGGGCTCCGCCAGCTTCAAGGGCACCCCGGGGAAGCCCGCCCCGGTGCCCACGTCCAGCAGGGACTTCCCTGCCAGAGGCAGCACCTTCAACAGGCTCAGACTGTCCAGCAGGTGCAGCTCCGCCGCCTGCTCCGGCTCTGTGATGGCCGTCAGATTCATCACTTGATTCTTTTCCAAAACCGCCTGGCCGAAGCGGACGATGGCCTCCGTCCGCTCCTCCGGCAAGTCGATCTCCAGCCGCTTCAGCCCGGCAAGCAAGGTTTCTTTCATATTGGTTTCCTCCAAAATCCGAGGCGTTTTTTCTTATTGCAGCCGCTTCACGGCCTCCCGGACGGCGGTGAGCAGGGCGTCTGCCTCCGCCCGGGTGGTGAAGCGGGACAGGGAGGCCCGGACGGAGCCGTCGATGACGGCGGGGGCCACGCCCATGGCCTCCAGCACGTGGCTCCGGTGGCCCTTGGCGCAGGCGGAGCCCGCCGAGACGTAGACCTCCTGGTCCTGCAGGCAGTTGATGAGGCCCTGGGAGCGGACGCCGGGGACGGCGAAGCTGACGATATGGGGGGCCGTCTGGGCCCCGTTCAGCACCACGCCGTCGATGGCGGTCAGCCCGGCGCGGATGTATTCCTTGATCTCATTCTCCCGGGCCAGATCCTCCCGGAGGGTGGGCATGGCCGCCTCGCAGGCCGCGCCGAAGCCCAGGATGTTGGGGACGGCCTCGGTGCCGGAGCGGAGGCCGCTCTCCTGGCCGCCGCCGTGGAGATAAGGCGGCAGAGACAGGCCCTTGCGGATATACAGGGCCCCGGCGCCCTTGGGGCCGTGGATCTTGTGGGAGCTGACGGAGATCAGGTCCGCCTCCAGGGCAGGGGCCCGGAAGGGGACCTTCAAAAAGCCCTGCACCGCGTCGGTGTGGAAGATGGCGTTGGGAGCCAGCCGATGGGTCAGCTTGGCCATGCTCTGGATGGGCATGACGGAGCCCACCTCGTTATTCACCATCATGACGGAGACCAGGATCGTATCCGGCCGCAGGGCGGCCCGCAGAGCCTCCAGGCTCACGCTGCCGTCGGACGCCGGGGCCAGATACGTCACCTCGAAGCCCCGGTTGGCCAGCTCCTGCATGGGGTGGAGGATGGCGTGGTGCTCGATCTGGGTGGTGATGATGTGCTTGCCCCGCTTGCCCAGCTTTTGGGCGGCGGAGAAGACGGCCCAGTTGTCCGCCTCGGTGCCGCCGGCGGTGAAAAAGACCCGATCCGGCTCCGCCCCCAGGGCGCGCCCCACGGCCAGCCGGGCGGCCTCTACCCGCCGGTGGGCTTCCGTCCCCAGCCGATGCAGAGCGCTGGGGTTGCCCCAGCAGTCTGTCAGCGCCTCGGTCATGGCCTGCACGGCCTCGCTGCAAGGTTTCGTAGTCGCGGAATTATCAAAATATGCTGTCATTATTTATCTCCTATTGTTTTCAAATGGCAATTTGAAAACACCTCAATTATGCATTTTGCACTTTGCATTTTGCATTTTTGTGCGTGCGGGGCGGACGGCAAAGTGCCGTCCCTACGGGCGGGTGCGGGCGGGGCGGACGGCAGAGTGCCGTCCCTACGGGCGGGTGCGGGCGGGGCGGACGGCAGAGTGCCGTCCCTACGGGCGGGTGCGGGCGGGG
>JAEEGI010003639.1_pt1 | contig 36600 bp, 24 predicted proteins | sample 8958751 | NCBI WGS metagenome assembly JAEEGI01 (sample SAMN16246545, study PRJNA631951) | gut metagenome | biome: gut microbiome; feature: rumen; material: KS-attached | host: Bos | place: Iran: Karaj | collected 2018-10 | reverse complement strand
TTTATATTTTTATGAGATTTTATTTGTTTAATTTTTTTAAAATTTTTTTTATTAAAATTAAGAAAATATTATATTTTCCCTATTTGTCATTTTTTTCAGTGTTCTTCTCTGAAATTTTATCAAAACTTTTATTTAATTTCTTCTAATATTTATGATTTGACTTTTTTATATTTATTATTCCTAGGATTGTTTAGCTTTGCTATTCTTTCAATGAGTGGTATTTTTATTTTTTTTATTTAAGTTTTTATATTAATATTTTATAATTTTTATAATTCATTATTATTTTAATTTAATTTGAGAAATAATTGAAAGTATAATTAATTAGGAATTTTTTATTCTAAATATAAATTATTGTTTTATTCCTTCAAAAAACTAAAAATTCCTTTTCATTTTTAGATTATGAATTAAAATTCTTTTTTATATTAAATTTTATTCAATAAAAAGTTTAATACATAAAATATATAGAATAAAAAATAAATACATCTAACTTTAACAAAATATGTTACCATAACCAAATATGGGAAACCTAAAAACAACCAATAACCAAAAAAAGCCAATGAAAAAATAAAAAAACTATTTTTATTCCTCATTAAAAAAAATAACAATAACAGTAATATCATCAATAATAGTATCTTCCTTTTCCCACATTTCTTTACTTTTCTTAACAAGTTTCCAAGCAGCATCTTCAACATTCAATTTCTTATAAAATTTATTAACATAATGAGCAATTTTTTCATGGCTTAAAACTTCCCAAATACCATCACTTCCACAAACAATAAATTTACATCCAATATCAATATCAAATTCTTTTATATCTGGAAGACAAATAACTCCTAATTTAGTTGCATATTTATCTCCTATAGATCTACTTATTGTTATTCCAGGATATTTTTCTCCTTTTTTCCAAATTCTCAAAGGTCCTATTTCTCCTTCTATTTCATCATATAATTTATGTATTTCACCATTATTTTCTTCTATTCTCTTTCTTTCTTCTTCATCATCTGGTTTTTGATCATATGATAATTGAATTATTGTTTTATGAGATTTTACCATTATTGAACGGGAATCTCCTATATTTGAACATATTATTTTATTGTTTATATGAATTATTAAATTACATGTTGTTCCACTAAAATTAGAATCTATATCTTTTTGTTCTAATAATTTTTCTTCAGAGTTTAATAAAAGTTTTTTTATAAAATTATAATCATCTTTTTTTATTGTATTATATATTTCATCATATGATAAATTTATAAAAGGAGAATTTTCTGAAGTGAAATAATTTTTCAAGTAATTTACTATAAATTGACTTACTAAATGACCTTTTGAACCATGACCATCAAATACACCAAATATATTAAAATTTGGGTTATTGTTTATATTTGTTAATTCTAAATATGAATCTTGATTTATTTTTGTTAATCCATCTTCTTCTCTTCCTGCTTGAGTTATTGAAATATGAGATTTTATAAATGTTTTTGCAAAAGATATTTTTGAAGCATTTTCAAAAACATTTTTAGAATAAGTATTTATTAATTTATCACTTTGTTCTCTTTGTCTTGGCATTATTAAATCTATATAATAATTATTTAAATTACTTTCAACTCTTCTTCGAGGCTTTGGAGAACGAATTGGACTTTTTATTTTTATTGATTTATTACTTGACATGCGTATTTTTGGAGATTTTAAAGATTGATGAGTTTTTACTTTATGAAGTTTTTCGTATTTCATTGGACATCCTTCTTGGTTTTTTTGAAATGATTTTTCTTCCTGTTTTTTATTATGTTTATCTTGATTTTCATTATAATTTGTTTTTTTTTGATTGTCTGAATTTTCATCTGAATTATTTATATTTGAACTTTTTGATTTAAATTCTTTAAAAGTTTTTTTTTCACTTTTTTCTTTTTCATTATTGTTTGATTTATTATCATAATTATCATCTGAGCTTATTTTTGTTATATTTCTTTTTATTATAATATTATTATCCTTAATTGAACTTTTATCAGTAATTTCTTTACTTATATTAGAATTTATATTTGAACTGGTATTAATAGATGTATTTAAATTATTTGAAGTATCTACATCTTTGTTTTCATTATCAAAGTTAGTGTAATTTTTATTAAATTTTATATTTGAACTAAAATTTACTGTTTTCTTTAAAGTAGGAAGAATAAGTTTAGAATTAATGTTACTAGAACTTTCTGGTAAAAGTTGAAATGATTTTTTTTTAATTGTTAATGGTTTTAACTTAATTTTAGGAATTACATTTATAGAAGATTTATCTCTTGGAATTAGATTCATTTTGGATGGAGATAATTTTTTTTCATCTTCTCCATAACTATATCTTAATAAATTTTGTTCTTTTTTATCAAAGGAATTAAAATATTTTCTATGTTGTAGTATTAATTCATTTTCTCTTTTATTTCTTTTATTAATTGATTCATGAGTATATAAATTTATAGAAAAATCAGGTTCATTATTTAATTCATTTTTAATTTTTTCATATTTATTTTCATCAATTTTTTCATTAATCTTGTTTTCATTGATTTGTTTATTTAAATTATTAGCACTAAAATTTCTTCTTTTAACCAAAAAATTAGGATTTCTATCGAATAAATCAGATGTTGTTTTTTTTTTTAGTCTTTTTTCAACAGGTAAAATACCTTTATTTTTTGAATTTTCATTTAATACATTATTACTATCATTAATTGGATTTTGATATAAATTTAAAATTTGTTTTTCTTTTAAACCATTTTGATTCTGTCTTGAATTTTTAAGAATTAAATTATTTATATCAAATTGGCTTTTTGCTAAATTTAAGGGAGGTCTTGGTTTATGAGGAGATTTTGAACTATTATATCTTCTTTGAATAGGACTAATAAAGATATTATGCATTTCAATATTTTTATTTTTTCCCTTTAAGTAATTTGTACGTGTAATTTTTTTTAAATTTATTTCTTCTTCGATCTCACTCATTCTTTAAAAAATTTTTATTGATTTTTTAAATTAAAATTTATGTTTTATGATCATTTACTACAATTATAATTATTAAATAAATAATTTATATATGCTCATATAATTATTTTTTAATTGAAAATGTAAAAAATTCGATATCTATATTTTTCCCTTCTTTATTTATTTTCATTTAAATTAAACAAATCAGTTCATTTAAATAAACTAACTTTATGAATTTATTATAATTATTAATTTAAAAAAGGATATAATATAAAAAAACTTCATAAAGAACAAAAAAAATTATTAACTTATGATTTACTAAATCCTTCTTCATTCAAAGAAAATATATAAAATTTCTTAAAATAAGAATAATTCTTTTGTTTTTATATATTATATGAAAAAGAAATTATTTTATATAATTTATTTTAAACGAATTAAATTAAATAAGATATCTAAAAAAATAAATAAAAAAAAACGTTTATCTTTAATAATAATATAAGAGAATATAATAACCTTGATTTTGAATAAAAATTAATATATAAAATTTTATTTTTATAGAGATTTCATAAAAATACCTTCTACAAAAAAATAATGGAATATATATAAATAATAATGAAAAGATCAACCAATTGACATCAATAATATACAGTTAATTCATTAAATAAAATCTAAATTTACATTATAATTATAAAAGTTCTTTCAAGACAAAAAAGTTTTGAAAGAAATAGATACATTTTAAAAAATTGAGCAAACAAAACAATTGTCGTGATGTTGAGATGAAAAATCTTCGCTTGCATTTCTTTTATGAATTTTGATTTGAAAATCATCTTTGAGATGATTTCTTTTTTTATTTTGTTGATTTTGAATTTTCTCTAATTTAACTTGTTTATAATTTTCATATATAACATAAGCAGGTAAACTTAATTTCCTGTTGATATGTTTGTAATTATCAATTGATACAATATCTATGTCATGAGAAAAAGTAACTGATTTATATCTTCTTTTTTCTCTAATAAAGGTTTCTGAATTTTGAGAAAAAGAACTTTCAGTTTCGATTGAACTGTTACTTTCAAAAGAACTTCTTTTACAATTTTTTTTTTCCATTCAAAGTATAACTTATTAGTTTATATTAAATTTTTTTTAATATTTATTTATAAAATGAAAAATTATTTTTTTTTAAAATAAATCTTATTATGCCCATAAGGATTTAATATATTGTTTTCTCTATCTTTATATCCACTTCCATAAACAGAAGATTTTTTTTGATTATTTAAATTACTTATTCCACTATTAATAGCAATTATTTTATCAATATTATTTTTATTATTTTCTTTTTTAGTCACTTTACTGTAAAATTCTTTAAATTTAATATAATCAATTTTAGTATACATTCCGAAATTACAATTATCGAGACAGAGATTCATTTTTTTTTCTTTAATTCCTAATAAACTACCAACTTTCTTTAATCTACTAACAGTAATATAAGCTTCATTTCCTGATATTTCTTTATAAAAATCATCACCAAAATTAATTAAAAAATCTTGCATTGAATCACATTCATAAGCAGCAAATAAATATACTAATAAAATGAAATGAGTTATATTAAAAGTGTAAAAATCATTATATTTAAATAAAGAAAAAATATCACTTGTATCTATATCATTTACATTCATTATATCTTTAAAGCAAATATATAATTCATCACCATCATTAAGTTCATAATTATTATCTTTATCATCTTTAAATTTTCCTACTAATTTATTATAAATTGAACGAATAATTTCTAATGCATTTTTACATTTTAATTTAGAATAATATTTTCTTGAATTTATTAAATTAAAAGTTTGAATTAAAGTAGATGTATCAATAGATTTTAAATAATTTATTAAATTTTCTTTTTCTTCAGAAGAAAGTGAATTTATTAAATTTTCATAACCAGGTAAACTTTCAATATCTCCAGTATAAATTTTAGAATTCCTCATAGAATATTTTGAATGAGGAGGACATTTACTTTTGGTTGAATTACTACCTAACATGTGATTGTTATTACTTGATAATGAAAATGTATTATTATTATTATGTTTGTTCGTCACTGAATGCTCAGATATTTTTATCATCTGAAATTCTTCAAAATATGATTTATGATTATTATAAGATATATTATTTATATTTTTTTGGATTTTTTCTAAAAGTTCTATTTTGAATTTAAGCTTAAATGATGGCATATTTTTTTTGAAATAAATATTTGAAAATATATTAATTATTCTTTTAGAATTAGAAATTATTTTTGTGTTTGAATTAAAAATTTATTTATTAATTAAATATTTATATTAAATCATTTTTCATCAAAATATCTAAAAAAGTTTCAGATTCCTTTTCACATTCATTCTTTTTATTTTTCTCAATAGTTCTTTTCTCTTTCGAATATATCTTTTCCATTAAAGTTTTATTTCGATAATATAATCTTGCTTTTAAACTAACTTTTGTATTAAATCTAGATAAATCATTAGTAAATTCTTCATTATTTTCAATATCACCTAAAGGAGTTTTTAAACTATCTTTTTTCTTTTTTTTATTTTCAGAAATTAATAACATTTTTTTTAAAGTTTCAGGCATTTTTTTTGGATCAAAATTACAGTTTTTCACATGTTCATTTAAATATATTAATTTATCTTTCCAACAACATCCATTATTTACACAATAAACTAATAATTCATTTACCATATTATATCCTATTAAATCTTTTTGAATTGAATCTATATTAAATGATTTTCTACACAAAGGACATATTGAATTTTTTTTACTCCAATCTATTATACAAATTTTACAATAAGTATGTCCACAATGAAGTCTGAAAGGATTATTAAATATTTCTCCACATATTGTACAATATAAATATGAACTTACTTCTTCTAAATTTACAAATTTTCTTTCTAAATTTCCTGTCTCTGTCATTAATTTAAATTTAAAATATTAAATAATACCGATGGATAAATTAAAAATTTTTTTAAATAATATTGTGGACAATTTGTTTTCAATTTATAATTAAATTAATAAATAATTAATTAAAAGTCTACCAAAAAAAATAATTAAATGAAAGTATTTTCTAAAACTAAATATTATTTATTGATTATTACTATTAACTAAATTCATCCCTGTATTTCTCAATAAATTTTCATTAGCTCTCATTTCCTTATCAAGAGGAACAATATATTTATTGAATCTATAATTAAAAGCAGGATTTAAAATAGTATTATTATTCAATTCAGTTTCACCTAAATCATATTTTTTTGGATTATAAGGATTGACTTCAACGAATTTTGATTTATTGATTAAATTATAATCAGGAGCATTTACATATAAATATTCATTTTGAAACATATTAGTGTTTTCAGTTAAAGCTTCTTTAGTAAAACCTTCATCCATTAATTTTCTTGGTAATTGTTGAACAACTTGTTGATCTAAATATTGTCTATATTGTCTTTTTAAATCTTCATCATACATTTTTTGTAATTGTTGCAATTTTGCTAATCTTTCTCTTTCTAATCTTCTAATTTCTTCTTGATGTTTTCTTCTTATTAACATTTCTTCTTTAAATTTCTCATTTTGAGCAACTAAACTTTTATTATAGTCTTCATATTGTTTATTTATTTCTTTGTATGAACCATAAGTATCATTATAATAATGATCAAAATATGCATTATTAGTTATATCTGTTCCTTCTCTTTTTCCTCCTTCTGAACTAAATATAAATTGAGGATTCTTACTTTGAACTCCTGAGTAAAAATTACTATTACTATATGATCGTTGAATTGGCTCACTTTTTATATATGTTCTATTGTAATTATAATTATTAGAACTTTCATATATGTTTCTATCTTATGTTTTTATCATAAATATTATTATTGTTTGGATTTAGGTTATTTATACTTGTTATTGTCTTCGTTTGGTGATTATTAAAAGTATTATTATCTTTTGTAATTATTTTATCATTTATTGGATTTGTTATTTGTAAATTATTCATTTTTATATTTTTTACATTAGGTGTTTTTGATAAATAATTTAAATTTGCTTGTTGTTGATATTGTAATATATCACTAGAATATCTAGGAATTATAGGGATATTTTCCCCAGCATTTATATTATTTAAATCAACATTCCTTAAATTATTACTATAAACTTCTTTATTACTGATATTATTATAATTATTCCCATAATTATAAGTGTTAATATTATCATTAATATCAATATCATTGCTTTGAGGAGGATAATCAGGAACAACTCTATTATTTAAAGAATATCTTTTGGTTAAATAATTATAATGAGAAGTAGCTCTGCTTCTTTTTTGAAAATCATTAAATAATTTTCCATTAATTTCTCCTTTTTCAGATCTTCTTTCGATGTTTTCTTTCCATTTTCTTAATCTTTCTTCTGAATTTAAAGGTAAAGAAACTAAAGTAGGTTCTAATTTATCTTGAATTGATTTTAGCATTTTATAATGTTTATGTTCTTGACCTTTTAGATAATCATCATATTCTCTTGCTATTATTTCTCTTTTTTTTCTTTCTTCTTCTTCTTTTTCTTCTCTTAATGCTTGCTCAAATCTATAATTTGATTCCATTTCTTTTCTAAGTTGATTTTTCTTTTCTAATTCGTTTTCATAATATATGTTTGATATCATTTTTTTTATTTTTTTTGTTACAAATTATTTTTAATATTTTTTATTATATATGAAATCATTTTTTGTTTTTTTTTTAAATAATTTATTAATTTTATTTTATATAATTTAAATTGATATGTATAACAAATATATGATATAAATTATTAATTCTTAACTCGAATAAAAAATTAGAAAAAATAATGTTCTTTATTAATATTTATATTGTATTTAATAAATCACATTCATTATAAAAAAATTTTTTATTCTTTAAATACAGGTAATATATAAGTAGGTAATTCTTCATCAAAAAATTCAGGAATCAATGAAATAAAATTATCAATTAATTGCAATTGTTCTTCACTAGGAATATTTAAATTATAAATTTTTAATTCATTAACAAAGTTTCCAATTTTTTGAATCAAATTTGAAATAATATTATTTTGAATATAATTATTATAAAATTTAAGAAAAATTTGTTTAACACCATTTCTAATATATTCAGGTAAAGCATTTTCAAAATAAATTTTATCTAATTTAGATTCAGAAGAAAAATCAATTCCAGCACAAATTATATTATTATTTAAATCAAAACCAACTTCTAATCCAGAAATTACTTCATCATTTTTAATTTCTCCATAAAACATTAAATTTTTTTCTAAATCAAAAACAATTCCATTTTTATCATTTTTTTTTCCTTCATTATTAAAATTACCATAATATATATTTCCATTTAATTTATGATTATTAAATATAATATCTTTATTTAATAAAAAGCCTTTAGATATTTTTTCTTCTGAAAATTCACCTAAATAAAATTTATTATATTCATTGTTATTTTGATCAAACCAAAAATAAATTCCCTTACCATCTCCATTAATATTAAAATTACCAAATAAAGCATCATTATTTTCATTTTTTAAATAAAATCTTCCCGTTCTTTTATTATTTAACCATTCTCCAAAATAAAATTGATTTTCATTAATTTTATCAGAATTCTTATAATATAAACCTTTTCCTTCTTTTATAAAATTTTGAGAATTTTTTTCTTTATATCCTTCACCAATGTATATATCTTTGTCAATTGATATTTTAATTATTTTTTTTTCTTCCATTCTTTTTAAATTTAAAAAGACTATCATTCAAAATAATATAATTATAAATGATATAATTAAAAATAATATAATTAAAATAATATTATTACTTGATTGAGTTATAATTTGTAGATAAATGAAATATTCTTATGATGGTAATTATATGAATATTTTTTTTAAGAAAAAAAATACATTTCCACAAGATAGAAAATCAAAAGAATATAAAAAAATAAACACAATAAGAGCAAATTTATTAAAAATAGTAGATAAAGAAGCATTTAATTTTATTAAAAATAAAACAATGATAAACTCAAAATACAGCGAATATTATTTTAAAAATATTTGTCCAAATATGACAATAAATTTAAAAACAAAGCAAATAATGTCTGATAATCAAACCAAAAAAGGTCAATTGCTTAATTGTGTAAAACTTTTTAATGCTGATAACAATAATTTATTTCATTTTATTCATCCATATTTATTCGAAAGCTACCATCATTACTTTAAATTAAAATATAAAAAGAAATTAATTCTTGCAAAAACTTCTTCGAATAATGCAAAATTAGGTTCTGATAGTTGTTTATTATTATCTTCTAATTCAATTGAAAATGATTTATCTCCTTATAGACAAAGACAATTATATAAATTAACAGGGAAAATAATAAAAAAGAGTTATTTTAATTATTTACATTCTTTATTTCTTTCCCTTCATAAAAATATTTTTGATCCAATAGAACCAATTAAATTTATAAGTACACAATTAAAAGATTATTCAAATGAATATCAAAAAATGAAAAGAAAATTTTCTTCAAAAGTTTTAAAACGTAAAAAAACTTTTACTAAAGAAAATAATAATGAACTTTTCAAATCAAGTTCAAATAATGATGTTTACACATCTAAAATTATACATTTAGTTAGATGTAAAAAAATAAAAAATATATGTTAAAGTATATATATATATTTTTTTGAGTTTGCAAAATAGTATTCTGCAATAACAAAATTTTTATTTTATCAATGTAGTTTTTAATATTAAAGATAAATATTAACTAAATTTCTTTTATAAAAAATAAATTAATTTATTATAATCAAATAACAAAATATATATAAATTCTAAAGTTTTGATCAAATTAGTAAACAATTATTTTTCTGAGAAAAATAAAGAGTTTACTTTGTTATTTCAAAATGTTAACTTTATATATATATATATATATATATATTTAATAAATCTTACATTTAGTTTTCACTTAAAGTTCTATCATTATCGATACTTTTTTCTTTATTTACATTTGTGGTGTCGCCATCTTTTTTATCAAAGATGATATTTTTATCATCTAAAATATTATTAGAATCATTACCATTAATTTTTTTACTTTCTAAATTTTGTTTTTTTATATAAGCCATTTGATAACAATTTTGGCATAAACCTAAAGCATAATGTGCTTTATTTACATGAACACAATTCCAAGGTTTTTTACTTCTTCCTTTTGAATGATAACAATTAGAACACATTCCCTTTGCATAATGTGGAGAATAAGTATGAGGACAATTTTCACATAATTTACCGTTTCTTTTTTTTTTCTTTCCTATTAGAAAGTAGCTATTTTTCCTACTTTCTTCTTCTTTAACTTTTTTTATTGAATTTGTTAAATTTTGATTTGTTAATAAGAAATATTTGTAGTTTTGGAAAAGGAAGTTAAAATAGTTTACATCGTAATAGTTAAATATTGGAAATTTATTTATAGAGTTTGAGTTATTATTTTTGGATTGGTATGAGATTAATAATGGGTTGATTAAATTTAAATTGAAGTTTATTTTGTCGTTTATTTTTACTGAAGTTGTGTTTTGACGTGGATAAATGTTGAATACTCCATCCATTGAATTATATTGATTTTAATTATGTAATATTATTATATATTATTATTATCAATGATTTTTTTTATATTTTTTTTTTATTATTTAATCAATATTTTATTTTTCATTTTGGTATAGTAGTATTTTTAATTATTTCTTTGCTAATTTTTATTATTTTTCTTTTTTTTTTCAATATTGATATTGAAATTAAAAGTATCAAATAAGAAATATAATTAAAAAAAATAAATTTCTCAGTTGGTAATAATAATTTATAAGATATTTTTAATTTAAAAAGTTGAAACACTATTTTTAAGAGCAAAACATCTGAAAATAAGTCAAATAAACAAATATTTTCAAGAAACTTCAACAAAGAAATACATAAATTTTATTGTAATAAAAATAACTCATAATATTAATTTATGTTTATTAAATAATTTAACAACATGTGCAAAAGAAATTCAAAATGATTTAGAATGAGTACTAAAATTGAAGCAATATTTATAAATCAGAAGAAAAAAAAATTAATTTATGAAAATATTGCAAAACAATTATTATTTTAAGAAAGAATTTTATTGAAGAAAATAAATAATTAAAAACAATTAAACTATAAATATTAGAATGAATATAGTAGGATAAAAAATTAAAAATATACAAAAATAAAATTTAAAAAGAATTTATCATATAAAAAAAATTTTAATTTTTAATAAATAAATGTTTATAAAATAATTAATAATAATTAAAATAAATATTTTTAAATTATGAATTCAAAATTTATTTCATCTTGGAGTCAAGGGGAAGTTCAACAATGGTTAATCAAGATTAAAATGGATAAATATATTTCAAATTTTGCAAATAATCAAGTTAATGGATATGATCTTTGTTATTTATCAAATGATAATTTCAATGATTTAAAAATTTATAATTTTCATGATAAAAATATTCTTCTTCAATCTATTAAACTTTTAATTTTAGAAGAATTAAAAATAAATGTTACTTATGAACAAAAAAAAATTTCAGTTCAATTAAATTTTGCTCCAGAATTTACTGTTGAAATGTTTTTAAATGAATTAAAAGATTTATTTAATATTAATGGAAATATTTATTTAAGTAGTTTTTCAGATAATGAAATTTTAATTTCAAATTTAAAAATCGTTGAATTGATTTTATTGCAACCTGAAAAATATAAAAATTTACAAATAATAACAAATAACAATTTACAATATAATAATAATTCATCTAATTCATTTAATTTTAATAAATCTTTAAATAACAATGAAAACTATAATTCCTTAGTACAAAATTATAAGAAAGATGATGATGATTCTCATAAATATAATATATATAATCCATCTAATAATTATAATATAAATTATCAAAATAATAATATTAATAATTCAGAAATAAAAACAGATAATCATTTTAATAATAGAAATATAGATAGAAAAGAAAAAGATATTTATAGTTTGTATAAAGATTTCAAACAACCTATGAAAATTGAAGTTAATGAAAATACAAATTTAAATAACACAGAAAAAAATCAAACTAATAATCAAAGAAGTTTTACTTCAAATGAAAAAATATATTATAATAATCCTAATTCAAACATTGATTTCTTAACTAAAAATATTTTATCAAATAGATCAAATCCTGCAATTAATAATAATAATAAATCTAATTTAGAAAACTTTAATATTACAAATCAACAACGTTTTAAAAAAGAAGAAAAAAAAGATTTTAGTTTAAGAAATAAGAAAAGATATTCTTCAGAAAAAAGATATTTTGATAATAATGATAGTCAATCAATGAGTGAATTATATAATCGATTACAAGAAGCTAATCAAAATAAGAAATATCAAAAACAACCTCTAAATATTCCAAAAGCAAATTTTTTATCAAAAATAGAAAAAATCAATGAAAACAGTTGAAAAAATTAAATAAATCATCTTTTAATAACAAAAATATTTATTCTAACAAATAAAATAATAACAAACAATATATTAAATAAAAATATATTTAAATATAACATAAAGAAAAGATTATTTTCCCTTAACCCAAATATTAAAAAAAAGTGTAAAATAAACTTAAATTAAAAAATAAAAAAATTCCAAATAAATCACAATGAAAAAAATTATTTAAAAACATCCAAAAAAAAAAAAATTTAAAAATAATAATTAAAACAATAAAAATGTCAATGTATAGTCTTACAAGCTCAAAATTTAACCCATATCGTCAGGGAGTATTAATAGGAAATTTTGTAGAAGACATTTTTGGAGATAATATAAGAAAAAGACAAATGTCTCAAACAATAACAAATGAAAGAAACGGAATTAAAAGTGAATTTCAAGATAAATATAAATGGCCACATGTAACTCCAGAAATGTTTCGTAAAGATGAAAATGAATTAACAATGACATGTAATTCAAATTATGATCTTGATGTTGATTTTACTCGTAAAAATTTAAATGAATTCGAAGGATTAAAAAAGAAAAATGAATATGTTTTAGATAATAAAAATTCTTTTTTACCTGCTCAAGTTAAAAGTGAATATTATCAAAAAATATATGAAAATGAAAAAAATAATATTAAACCTAAAGAAAATATATATAGTTCAACTCAAAGAAATTTAAAAAAATTTCATATGGCTGATACAATGGGAGTTTTATATTCAAGAAAAAATGGTTTAGTTGGTAATTTATTATTTGGTCATGGTTGTCAAAGAAATTTTAATAAATGTGATTTAGCTTCCAATTATCATTTGTCTTATAATAAACATATTCCTACTAAAACATTTTTTAGTAGTAAATTTAAATTAAATTCTCCTTATCATCATATTCCTAAGTCCTCTAATGATTATGATGATTGGGATTTTAGAAAATTTAGACCTTATGGTCCTTGTACTAAGAAATTTGATAAGAAGAAAAATGAATTGAAGGAGTTTGATGAAATTTTTAGTTAAAGGATTATATATTGTTTTATTTTTATTTTTGAAATTAAATTTAATTTTTTTTTGTTTTGAAAATTAATATACATATATTTAAAACAATTTAAGTAATATATTTACAGAATACTGATAAATTAGATAATAAATTTATTCAAAAATTTAATTTAAAAACACTCTTATCTCCACCAGAAGCAATTTCCATTAATTAATTCGATATATGAATAATTCTTTCAGAATGTTCATTTTCTCTTATAATTACTTTCTCTAAATTTTTTAATTTATAGTTTATATTGAGAATGTTTTTCTTTTTCATCTTGAATAGAACATATAAATAATCATTTAAACATTGATAAGAGCAGAATAATTAGATTAGGTGATATAATCAATTAAATAAAATAATTTAAAATAGTTAATGTGAAAATGAATAATATGAATCAAAATAGAATAGTTTAAATTTCAATTTATTAAGAAAACAATTTATTAATTAAATAAAAAAAATGTCAATGGATTCATTACCAAATTATATAATAGAAGGATATATTATTCCTTATTTAACATCAGAAGATCTGTTTTATAGAATAAGACCTTTAAATTCTTTTTTCTTTGAATGTACTAAAAATACAATTCAAATAAATTTTCCAGAAGAAATGATAGGAAATTTAAAAAATTTAGTAGCAATCAATAAAAATGAAGAATTAACTCAAGCTTTTAATATTTTAACCCAACAATTATTTCAAGATAAAAATATATTATTTATATATTCTTTAGAATTAAATTTTTCATTATTAATTCAAAAAATATTAGAACAAAATACGGATCAAAGAGTTCTAGATGCAATAGGATTATTTTATAATGTAACAAAAAATGAAGAAAAATATAATTTACTTTCTCAAAGAAAAATAGAAGAATTAAAAGCAATTTCAGGAACAGAAGAAAGTTTCAATGAAATGAGATTAAACATTGATAAATCATTAAATGTAGAAGAAATAGATGAGAATTTTAATGAATATGGTGAAGTATTTCAAACATTAGATGATACTTTTTTAATGTCTATGGATTTAACAGGCGCTTTATATAAATATTTAGGGAAATTAATTGAATTTCAATATACTAAATTTAAGCACAAAAAATTAAGAGAAAAATTAGAAAGTTTTTTTAAACAAATAACAGAAACTTCAAATAAATGGCCAAAGAAAAAAAAATTTTTTGAAAAAACTATGATTTTAATTCAATCTTCTATTATGATTAAAAAACCAGTGAAAAAATTTATTTCTTTATTAAATAAATATAGGATTGAAAATCCTATTAATGATTGGTCTTATCATAAAGTAGAAATTGAAGGTAAGGAAGAAGGTGAATATTTTAATATACTAAATAATAGAAAAGTTTTATCAAATGGAATTGATAGAATTGAAAAAATGTATGAATTTTATAATAAATGTTTAATTTCTGATGATGAAAAAGAAGAATATTGTGAAGTGAAAAAGGAAAAAATATTAATACCTGATTTTCTTTTTATTGTAAGTTTAATTCATGAAAAATATGAAATTTCAGAAGATTCATTTAATTTCACAAATCATTTTATAAGAAAATATAAAAGTTCTCAGAAAATAGATAATAATTAATTAAAAATCTTTGCCTGAATTTATATGATGTTTAAAGTAAAACATCTGTTTTTATTTGAAACAATATTTCTCTTTCAATAAAAAATTTCTTCGTATTTTACTTTTTTTTAATTCCTAAAATAACAGTAAACTTTCCCTCATCGTCTCAAATGACTTTACCTATAAGTTTCTAATTTTTAAATTTGTTTCCTAAATATTTTATTTTTTTATTTTAAATATTAATATTTATATGTTTAACATAATAATTATAGCTATTTTGCATTTCTATATATTTATAATTTTAAAGAGTTTTAAATTTATACATACTATCAGAAAATAATTGGAGTTTTACCTTGTTAACTTTAATATAAAAAAAAAAATATCATCTTATTTTATATTATCTTGAAATCTAGATACACACCACATTTAAAATTATTAACTCATTTTGATTTTCAATATTCAAAATTTTATAGCATAGCTTATTTATTCAAAGTATTTTTTTTTAAATCTGTATCTTAATAAGTAAAACATTTCTTCCTCTTTTTATTAAATTCTTTTTGAATCTCAATTATGTTTTGATGTGATTTGATTTATTGATAATTTTTTAATCATTGATTTTTTCTTTGCTAATTCTATTGATAATAATGAAATTTTTTGATTATTTATAATTTAAATTTAGATTAAAATATTATATTAATTCAATAAATTATATCATACATTTAATTTATTTTCCAAATATTTTTTTATTCATTTCCTCACAAAAAGTTAAAAAATCTTCATTATTATTATCAATATTGAAATTATTTTTATTTATATTATATGTTAAATTAAAATTATTTTTTTGATTATTATAATTTCGAGTAAGACTAATTTGTTTATCAAATAAATTTTTTTCGAAATTTTCATTTAATTTTTTTTTAGAATTTTGAAATCTTTTAGTATCAGTATCATCAGAATAAGTATAAGAAATATCAATTTTATCAAATGAATCAATTGTATTTTCTACATTTATATTTTTTAAACTTTTTTTACTAGTTGATTTATTTTGACAACTACTACTATTTTTACTATTAAAAATACTTTCTTCAGTAATAATATTATATTCTTCTAATGATGATTTATTATGAAAATGTAAAGATGTTCCTCTTAATAAATTAAAATTATTACATATTTTATTTCTTATTTTACTAAATTTTTCTTTTTTTAACTTACAATTAATTTTAGGTAAATTATTATTTATAAAATGAATGTTTGGACATTTTGAATTTTGAAAATTTCTTTTACTAGTTATTGCTGTTGTTGTTGTGTCTGCAGAATTTTTATTATTTGTATTATCATTTAATTCTGTAATAAAATGAGTTGAATAATCTATTATTTTTTGATTTCTTAAACCATTTTTTACTTTTGTTATTAATGATTTATTTCTTGAATGCTTATTCGATAATTTTGTAATATATATTGAATTTAGTTTTTTATTTAATTGCATTGAAAATGAAATATTTTCATTTATTAAAGATATATTTCTTGTTTTTGAAAGATTTATTTTTTTTATATTAAAATTCTTAAACAAAGAAGATTGAATACTTTGTGAATTATTATGAGATAAATTTGAACATAAAATTTTTTTCTTGTTTTTTGTCGATTTAAATTTTTGATGTGTCAACATCATATTTTTAAATAATAAAAAAATATATAAAACCTTATATTTTCCAAAAATTAAACAATAAAATAATATAATTAAAAAAATGTCAAAAATTGAATAATTTCATTAAAAGATTAATATTCAATCTCCATCTAGTTTTTTTTGAGATTGAAATATTTAATTATTTTTATAGATTTAAAAAAAGAATAGCATATATATTAAAATTTTTTGTACTAAAAAATCGAGTAACAAATAATTATTTTTATACCTTAAATTATTTATTCTCTTTTCTTTATTTAAAAATTTAAATATTTTTAAATTGTTATAAAAAGATAAGAATTATTTAAAGATTTTTATTTAGTATTTAACATTATTAAATAATTCTTTTATTTTATTTCTTATTTTTTTTGAATTAAATCAATATTTTTATCACAAATAAATATTTAATCATGATTTCTTTTCTATCCTTATTAATTTATGAAATAAAGGAAAAATAATATCAAAATTTAATTATTATTTATTTTTTAATATTAAATAACTAATTAAATAATTTTAAATTACATTTTTTGAAAATAAAATTTACTTTTATAAATGTTTTCTTTTAATTATCTTCAATAATCATGATTAATTTGATATTTTTATTGTTTGCATTGAAACATTTATCATATTCAATATCATATCTATATTCTCATATTTATAATTTTTAATTTCATTTTCAATTAAATTTAAATATGAATGAATAACATTTATTTTACTTGGTAATTCGAGTAAAAATTTACAAATTAAAGGATTTTTAGTTAAAAAAGGAGATTCATTTAAAGATTCTTCAATTTCTTTTTTTAATTTATTAATATCTTCAATTATATTCAAATTTTTATTCTTCATATTTATAAAAGCAGTATCAACTTTTTCTTTATTATAACAATAATCTTCAATTTTTTTATTTTTAATATCTTTATCATTTCCCCAAGAAACAATATCATTTTCCTCAAGGCACATATTTTTAAATTTTGGAAAACTCTCCTGAATAAACTTCTTTAACTCCTTATAAACAGAATTAATATTTTCCAAAATCAAATCAACTTTTTTCCTTTCCATAAAAATAAAAAAAAAATAAAAAATATAAAAATAACATTTTCAATAAATTAAACAAAATTAAACATAATTAGCCTTATAATCTTCAAATTCTTTTTTCCATCCACAATCCTCAAGAATTTTCATAACAACATCATCAGTATTTCCTTCTAAAAATAAATCTTTTTTAGTCTCAACATCAAATCCAAACCAATTCGTAGTAAACCAAGCACCACCTACTTTTTCTCTATTAATAAGTACTCTCCAACTATCTTTACTAACTTCATGAGGTAATCTATTAAAAGGAAATACTTTTAATCCAGTTCCCATAATAAAAGTTAAATCAGCTTTTTTAATATCATTAAATTCATTAAAAAAACTTTGAGGTAAACTTTCACCATAAAAAACAACACTAGGTTTAATAGGCTTTCCATCATCAGTACAATACATAATTTTTCCTTGATCAATATGATTTTTTAATTCATTTAAATCATATACTTTTAAACATTCGGGACATGAAGCTTTAGTAATTGTTCCATGAGCAAAAGTAACTTTATTTCTAGGACAACCACCTTTTAATTCTAAACCATCGATATTTTGAGTAAATATTCTATTTAATAATTTTTTCTGAAAAAGAAAACCTTGAAATAAATGAGTTATTGTTGGTTTACAATGATCTATGTTGAAACCTTTACAAAAATCATAAAAATATTCTGGATGTTTGTAAAAGAGATTTATATGGAAAAACTGCTCTGGGGATGATAAACCATATTTTTTTTGCGTTTGCTCAAAAAGACCTCCACGTGAACGAAAATCTGGAATTCCAGCTGATGTTGATATTCCTGCTCCTGTTATAAATGTTATATTATGAAATTTATTTTCTTTTAAACCATCTATTATTTCCTTGTATTTTTCTGGATGGGATTCATCACCTAATGTTTGCAGTTTTGCTCCCATTTTTTATAATATTTTTTTTTTTTTGTTTTTTTTAAACCTTTTTTTATTTTAAATAAAAAATATTTTTTTTAATTTTAAATTTAATATTAATATGTCTAATTGGAATAATTTATCTAAAAAGAAAAATCAAAGTCCTAAAAAATATGATCCTGTTGAAATGAATAATTTTTTACAGAAATTATTTCATTCAATTTCACCATTAATGCCAATAAATACAGATCTTCCAGAAAATTATATAAATTATTATAGAAGAATATTATCATCATCATTTAGTATATTTCAAAAAGATGAAAGTAAAATATTAAATATGTTATTTGATAAAGCATCAGAAATAAATCATGGTAATATGGATTATATTCAAAGATTACAAAGCTTATATTCTTTATTAACAAAAAAGAGAATTCCTTCAAATAGATGGAGTATATTATATTTACTTTTAGGTTTATCAAAACCAAAAAATGAAACAAATAATTTTGCAGGAACAAATGAATTATTAAACACAATTTTAAAAATGAATAGTAATCAAGATGATATAGAAATGATAAATAATTTAAATTTTAATAAAGATTCAAATAATAATATAAATAATCAAAATATTGAAAAAAAAAATTTATCTCCTATAATAGTAGATTCATCAAAAACAACACAATTAATTACAGAGAAAGAAATAATTAATGATCTAATGTTTGTTTTTCAAGGAATAAACGGTCATTATATATTTTATGATGTAAAAAAAGATTCTTTTATTTTAAACCAATATATTCCATTTAAAGAGGAAATAATAGATATAATTGGAGAATTATGTGAATTAGGTTGGCTTTATAAAAATGTTTCAAATTATTTAACATTTTTTAATCAAAGTAACATCCCATCTCAATTTATTCAATCATTTACTTATGCAATTCAAAATGAATTAAATGAATATTATAAATTAATTTCTTTCTTTAAGAAAAAAAACAATCAAAATTATCTTGATAATTCAGCACCAAATGATTTAATTAATGAAAATCAAAATTTAAATTATAAAAAAATATATTCTTCAAATGAAGATTTAACTTTAAAAAATTTAATTTTATGGACAAAAGAACCAATAGAAAGAATGAGATGGCTTTCTTTAGCATGTGAATCAGTATATAAATTAAGAGGATCTTCAATTGTTTCTCAAATTTTTTCTTATGTTTATTATTCAGGAGGTGAAATTTATCTTAAAAGTGTTTTAGATGAAGTTTTAAAACCTTTTTTTAATTTTATTAAAAATTGGATTCAATATGGAGATTTGAAAGATCCTTATAAAGAATTTTTTGTTGATATACTTGATAAAATTAATGATGATGATTTATGGAATTTAAAATATCAAATTATATATAAAAATATTCCTAATTTTTTAAATAAAGATTTAGTAATTAAAATTTTTGAAATTGGAAAATGTATTCATTTTATTAGAAATTATTGTGGAGAAAATAGTTATAGTTTATTAAAGTTGAAAGATATTTTAATTAAGGAAATTGATAATTATTATATAAATAAAAGAAAAGAAAATGAAAAGGAAAGTAATATGGATTTGGATTTTGAAAATGAAAATATAAATAATTTACAAAATTTTAAATATGTTGTACCTGAAGAATATAGAGAAAAGGACAATAAATTTATTGATATTAAATCGTATAAAAGTTGTCTTAGTTTTATTAATTATTTATTTAATGAACCTCCAGATAGGATTTTAATTAAATATCCTGAAGATAAAAATGAAAAAGAAATTTTGGAACAGAATAAAAATAGTCAAGCTTTAATAATACCAAATAACGATAATCAATTAATTCAATCTCAATTAAATAACAATAATTTTCCAAATAATAATCTCATAAATTATAATAATAATTCTAATATTATAAACACAAATGTTCAAAATCCAAATAATCTAAATAACATAATACCAAATAATATAAATAATATTAACAATTATAATATTCAAAACAACATAAATAATCAAAATATTAACATAAATCAATATGAGAATAATGAAGAAACAGATTTTCTACAATCTTTAATTAACAATATAGATTTAATTAATATTTTAATAAATAAAGAAGTAATAAATCTAATATATTCAAAATTCCATTTCAGGGAAAATTTAGATAGTATAAATAAATATCTTCTATTAGGACAAGGTGATATGATGCAAAGTTTAATGGAATCTTTATTTGAAGAATTAAAAAAACCAGCTTTACATATATATAAACATAATCTTCAAGCTAATTTAGAAACTGCAATAAGAGCCACAAATGCTCAATTTAATGATAAAGAATGTTTAAATAAACTAAATATAAAATTATTAGATGTTTCAACTGGTGATACAGGATGGGATATCTTTGTACTTGAATATAATGTTGAAGTTCCTCTTACTGTAATTTTTAATAAAAATTTATTAAAAGAATATCAAAAATTATTTTTCTTCTTTTGGAAAATAAAAAGATTGGAATATAGTCAAGATCATCAAGTTTGGAGAAAATTTATGAATTTTTCAAGAACTTTTGGAAATAAATATAATAGAATGAGAAGTGTTATTCAAAGAGCTATTTTATTTAATCAACAAGTTATTCATTTTATTAATAATTTACATAATTATTTAGCTCTTGAAGTTCTTGAAACTCAATATAAAACTATTATTGAAAAAATACCTAAAATTAAAAAATTAGATGAATTAATTGAGTTACATAAAAATTTCGTTGAAAATATAATTAATCAATGTTTATTAAATCAAGAAAATTCTACTTTGTATAAAAAAATAATTAAAATTTTTGATTTAATTATGAGATTTAGAACTGCTTTTGATGTTTTAACTACTTCATTTTATGAATTTAATTATGAAAATAGAAATAACAATAATAATGATTTTATAAATTTAAATAATAATTTTACGAATGAAGCAGCTAATCAAATTTCTATTTTATTTGAAAATTTCAAAGAACAAATCACAGATTTAATCAATACAATAGAATATTTTGGGAAAGGAAATTTAAAATATTTAGCAATGAAACTTGATTATAATGATTATTATTCATTTTTAGAAAAAGAAAATGAAAATAAACAAGAACAAGAAATGATTGATAAAATAAACAGAGAAGAAGAAGATAGGAAAAAATATAGTAATAATAATATTGATTCAGAGAATGATGGTGATGAACAATATGAAAAAGAAGAAAGTTTTAATAATAATATGAATGAAGATGAATATATTGAAAATAATAATAATAATAATAATATTGATCTTGAAAATCATGATAATGAAAATATTGATAATAATAATAATGATAATGATGATGAAAATATTAATAATGATAATGATGGTGATGAAAATAATAATAATGAGGATAATGAAGATGATATATAAAAAGTAAAATTTGCAAAAGGGAAAAAAGTTTTAAAAATTATTTTTTTAATCTATTTTAACAATGATTTAAAAAATTGAAAATCATTGTTTTCAAAATAAAAAATTAAATTTATTTCCAATAAACAAAAATAAAAATATCAATTTTAAATTATTAATCAAAAAAAAAATATATAAAAATATATATAAAAAAAACATAATCTTCATTTAACATGGGAACACAAAGTAGTCATAGTAAAGATGATGAAAATAATTTAATGAATGAGAAAACAGTAGATTCATCAATTCAATGGAATGAAATAAGTAGTTACAAAGGAATGAAGAGTGATACATCATCTACAAAAAATAATAAAAATAAAAAAAAAAGAAATCAAGAAGACACATCTTCAGTATCATCATCATCAGAAACAAAAACAAAAGAAGAAACAACAATATCAAAAAAAGATGAAAGAATACCATTTAAATTTGAATGGAAAGAAGGAGGAAATAAAGTTTCAATTACTGGAAGTTTTTTATCTAATTGGACTGTATTTATTGAAATGGTTAAAAACCCACAAAATGGAATTTTTGAATTTAATATTAATTTACCTAAAAGCGTTCATCAATTTAAATTTGTTGTTGATAATGTTTGGAAATGTGCAAATAATTATCCTACTTTAAATGATGGAAGTGGAAATGTCAATAATGTTATTGATTTAACTGATTATATTCCTCCTGAAAAGGAAGAAGAAAAAAAAGAAAATGTTATTAAAGAAAAAGAAAAGGAAAAAGAGAAAAAAAAAATAAAAAATAAAAATGAATATAATTGTTATACACCTAAAAGATTAGAAATGAATATTGATGCTCCTAATATTCCTCCTCATTATGTTAATTTTTATGATATTGATTATAATACAAGACAAAATAAAATTGGAAAAAAAAAATATTTACATTTTGTTGAAAAAGATATTTTAAGTGAAAATTCTTGTTATAAAAATATTTTAAGTTGCCCTCATGTTAATTTAAATCATTGTTGTAATTGTTGTAAAGTTGGAAATGAAGAAAAATATGTAAGAACTTCTACTTCTCAAAGGTATAAACATAAGTTATTAACTATTATTTATTATAAACCAAAGAGAAATTGTTATGATTAAGATAAATTATTTGGAGTTTTTTTTTAAAAAAATGTTTAATAATTTATATATTATTTTTTAAAATTATGATTTTTGGAAATGAGTGATTTATGATTTTTGTATTTTTTTAGAGAAATTGTATTTTATATTTGATTTTTAGCTTATTTTAAAATTTAAATTTATGTAAATTTCAAAAAAATTAAGTTTTTTAAATTAAAAAATAAAATATTTGCCAAAATAATTCTTCAATAAAACAAATAGAATATATAATCATTGAAGAAATAAAAAATATTTCTTTATTTAAATAAGAAAGAGTTGAGTTTTATTTTGGAAATGTAAAAATTATTTTTTTTAAGATACTAATAAAATAAATACAAAAAAAAATCAATATTGTTAATTTAAAAATTTGTTTTTATCATTGAATGATTATAGAATATATAATAATTGGAAAATAGAAACAAAAAATTAAATTAATAAAAAGAGATAATGAATATTAGATTTGAATCATAAATAAAATTTCAACAATAATCAATTAACATTTGATGATTGGGTGTTTTTTAGTTATAGGATTTGTATGTAAATAATTATAACTTTTTCAATCTCTTTTGTTTATAATATAATGTTTATACTTTTTATCTGTTTTATGAAATAAACTTTACTATGATTAGGATGGAAATATTTTCTGTTTCCCAAAGTTTTGTCTCCCTTTTCATTTCTCTAAATCTATCCCTTTATATTTGTATTAATTGTTATATTTACTTTCCAATAAAAAATCATATTAGAAAAATTATTATTTTAAAATAATTGAATGAATAAAAATACAAAAAACATTAAAAAAAAAGAATAAAAATAAAAAAATTAAAAAATGCAATCTAACCTAACCAATCTAGCATTTTCTTTCTTGTCAAATTCAACAGATGATAAAGATGAATGTGTTTGGCAAAATTTCCACCCTCTTCCAAATGACCCATGTGATTTGGCTCGAAAATATTGTAAAGGGAAATATTTCAACATTTTAGCTCTTCATTATTGTTACATAAAAATATCATATATATCCCTTCCAATGTTTTTCTTAATAATGTTTTTATGTTTTTACTTCGCAGGAACAACAGGTCATTATTATTCAGCAAAAATATTAGGAGCAATAGCAGAGAAAATGCATATGAGTCAAAATTTAGCAGGTTTAACATTAATTGCTTTAGGTAACATGTCTCCTGATGTTATTGTTGCTATATTAGCTGGAGCTGAATCAGGAGTTAAAACTTCTTTTTGTTCTCTTTTAGGAGGAGGAAATTTAATTTTAGGAATGATTATGTCTACTGTTATTTTCCTTGGAAAAGGAGTCAAAGTTGTTGGGGTTAATTTCATTAGAGATTTATCTACTTATTTATTTGGGTTAGCAGTTGTCGCTTTCTATGGATTCAAAGGAGAAGTTAAATTAATTGAAGCTATTCTTTTTCTCTGCTTATATTTCCTTTATGTTGGTATTTGCGTTCTTATGGAAAGAAATTCTAAAAAAAATGATTTAGAAGAAAATTTATATTCCATTCAAGAAGATTTTGTTACGAAAATTTATGATGAAGATGATGATGAAATTATCAGAGAAAATATTAATGATGTCTCTGATGAAAATAAAGATAAAACCAGTAGTGATCAATTTACAGGTGAAAATTTTGAAGTTGGAGATAATAAAAAAGAAAAAAAAATAAGGAAAAAAGAATGGGATATTAATGAAGTAATGCAAAATTTATTTATGGTAAAAAAAGCAGTAACTCGTGCGTCATTAGGTGGAGCAAGACAATCTATTAATTTTAGTGAAAGTCATATAAATGTAGCAAATTATTCTAAATTTAAAATAATGTTATTAGATATGTATTTATCAGAAAAGCCATGGGAAAAAAAAAATACATTTGAAAAAATATTTTCAATCTTAGTAAACACAGTATTTGATTCAATAAGAAAATTAACAATTCCTCCATTTGAACAATCAAATTGGAATAAAACCTTATTTACATTTTGGCCAATAACAGTAAATATCTTTTTATCTTTTTCTTTAAATTTATTTAATTTATACCGAGATCATTACATAAAAGTGATAATATACTATTCAATGATGTTAATATTATGTTACATAATAAATAGAAAAACATATCGTGGTTCATTACCAAATTGTCCATGGATGTTATTAATACCAGCATTACTAACAGCAATATTATGGATATACACATCATCAAGTATATTAATGAATATAATAACAGCAATAAAAGTATTATTACCAATAAAATTACCAGATACATTCCTAATAATGACAATAGTAGCTTATGGTAATGCCACACCAGATTTTGTTGTTGAATGTTCACTTGCAAATGGTGGATATGCTGAAATGGCTTTAAGTGGTGCTATTGGTGGTCCTGTTTTTGGACTTCTTTGTGGATTTGGAGTCTGTTTAATTCAAGGCTGCTTAGCTGAAAAAAATGGTACAACTGATTTTCAAATTTTTAAGATTAGAGTCATTATTATGGCTTTTATTCTTGTTGTTTTTGATGTTATTCAATTATTGATTAATGGAATTATTATGAAATTTGATATTAAAAGAAAAACTTGTATTTTTGGATATTGTTCTTATTTTGTTTATTTTCTTGGTATTGTTCTTATTTCATTTGTTTTTCAATGGGATGATAAAGTTTAAGTTCATTTTTTTTGAAGGGTTTTTTTATTTAAATTATTGATTTTAATGAATCTAATTTTTTTAATTTATATTATTATTTAAATTATTTACTTTTTGTATATTATTAACAATATAAAAATGATTTTCTTCAGGGGATGGTAAAGTAGTTTCAAAATATATTTTTTTTGGGTTTTTTCTGAGTTTTAAATTTAAAGGCTTGTTGTTTTCAAATAATTCATTATTTTTTATTGTATTTGATTTTAATAAACCTAAAAATTTGTTTCTGTCTATTTTCTTATGATTACTATTATCTACTTTTTCATCTTCTTTACTATTATTATTTATTTTACTTTTATTAACAATAAATTTTTTATTTTCAGTATTTGTTTGTATTTTCATAAATTTATTTACATTTGGACTTCCATTAACTGAATAAAAATTAAAACCTGAATTTTGAGTTTTTAATCTCATTGAAAAATCATTTCGTTTTTTAGTTTTTTTTTCTGTTGAATAAGAGTTTAAATTGAAATTTCTTGTTTTATTATTATTATATATAAATGAATAATAATCTTGACTTAAAACTGATTTATGTTTATTATTAATTTTTTTTTCAATATTTTCATCTGTATTTAATATATATTTTTTCGAATTTGAAAATTTAAAAATATTATTTGTCATATCAATTGATAATTTTAAATTTTTATCTCCTTGATTAAGTTTCTTATGTGATATTGAAAAAAAACTATTATTTGCTTTTAGATTGTTTTTAAATATATTTTTATTGGAGAATTTATTATTAAAAATTGAGTGTGTTTGATTTAGAAAATGATAAGAATTCATTTTATTATTTAAAAATAATAAATTAATATAATTAAAATATAATATTATTATAATCCACCATATTGATTTTCTTCAATTGATTCATTATTATTTTCTGTACTAAATTTAATACTTAAAACTTCTTCTTCATCTCCATTATCCATTAAAATTTCATTGTCATTTGAATAATTATTTTTTGTAATTTGATTACTTATACCAATATTATTTTCTTCATTTTTTTTATTTGTTTTATGCAAAGAAATATATTGATTTAATCCTAATCTTTCTATTATAGGATAGAATATTTTTTCTTTTAAATTAAAGAAAAAATCATTATTTGAAAAATCTTCATCTCTTGAACCGAAAAAAAAGAAAAATAAAATAGCAAAAAAAAGAACTATACTCAATAAAATAGAATAATAAAACATATATAATATTCTCATATAAAAATTAATGATAGGAACTTTACAAACTTTAGTAAAATAAACATTAATCTTTTGTCCATTATCAAAACTAAATTCCATTTCAAAATTTAATTTATAATCATTTCTCATTCCTTTTTCCATATTACACTTAAAAAGAATGTAAATTTCTCTATAAATATTACTTAATTCTCCTCCATTATTTCCAAATTCCCCTTTAACAACAAAAGTAACAATTTTATCATTATTAGGATTTAATTTAATAGGATTCATTTTATAAGGGATTGGTTGATTAGTATTATCAGCTAAAGCAACAATAAATTTAATATAATCACTATTTATTATATTTTCACCTTCAGTAATTAAACTTTCTTCTTTGTTAAAAAAATAATTTAATACTGATGGTATATTTCCATTTTCTAAAATTGTCCAATAAATTTCTTTTGTTGTAAATGCAATATTAATTTGAGGAGGTTTTCCTATTAATTCTCCTTTACATTTTTTTATCCAAATTAATTGAAATTCATTACATTTATCTGGTTTAATTAATAATCTTATCTTTGATTCTCCTATTTGAAATCTATCACAATTATATATTATTTCTATTGAATTTACTTTTGAAGTATTTGTTGATACTAAATCTAAATTTTCCATAATATATGTTGGCTTTAATAAGGTTTCATTATCTGATTTTACTGTTATTGTTAATGAATTAAAGGCTGAGTTTTCTGTTATTGTTTGAGTTATGAAAAATTTATCTGATTGTGTTTCTTCTTGAGAAATAAACGTTGTTCCTGAATTTTCTTTAAAGTTACCAAGTATATCTCCATTTGGTAAATATATATTATTTGTATCTCCATATGTTTGTGTTATTGTAAACGGACATATTCCATTTTGATTTCCCCCTATTACATCACTTATTCCTTTATTAATATTTCCAAATATTATAAATAAAAAAAGAAAAGAATAATTCATTTTTTTAAAAAAAAAAAAAAATTCATTTCCTTAATTAATAATCACATCAAAAATAATAAATCACCAAAAAAAAACTGATTTTTAAAAATAAATCATTATAAAAAAATGGGAGGATGTTCAAATAAAGAATCAACATCAACATCATCAAACTCTCAAAAGCCAAAAAAACCAGTATTAGTGGTTGTAGGTCCATCAGGGGTTGGAAAAGACACAGTAATGCAGAAATTATTTGAAAAACACCCAAATTCCTTTAAAAAGGGAGCCACTCACACAACAAGAAAAAAGCGTCCAAGTGAAAAAGAAGGAGTAAATTATTATTATGTTTCAAAGGAAGAATTTTTAAAATTAAAAGACAATGGTGGATTAGTAGAAAATAATTTTTATAATAATAATTATTATGGTTTATCAAAAATGGAATTAGAAAAAGCAGGAACTTTAGATAAAATTATGTATGTTATTATTGATATTAATGGTGCTGCTGCTGTTCATAATTTAAATATTCCTGCTACTTTTGTTGCTATTATTCCCGAAAATGAAGATGTTTTAGAAGAAAGATTAAAGGGAAGAGGAACTGAAAGTGAAGAAGTTATTCAAGGAAGATTAAATACTGCTATGGAAGAATTAAGAAGAATTAATGAAGAACCTTTTTTCAATTATAGAATTGTTAATAAAGATTTAGATAATTGTGTTTTGGAATTAGAAGCAAAATTAAAAGAAGTATATGGAGACTTTAAGTAAATTTTATTTTTTCTTTGATTATTTTTTTGGTTGATTATATTAATTTATTTTTTTGTTTTAGTGATTGAAACTTTTTTTGAGAATTAATTTATTATTATTATTCTTTTAATTTTTTCCTTTTTTTTATTGATATTTTTTCATTTTTTAATATTTTAAACTCTTAATTTAAAATTAATTATAGAAATATATTATTTTAATTAAATATAATTTTTTAATTTAATAGTATGAATTCTATTAGTCCACTTTATCAAAATGAAATTTCAAGAGAATCTGAAGTTGTTCCAAGACAAAGTGTTTTTGAAGGAAATATTAAAAAATATCAAACTAATTTTAATTCTAAATGGGCAAATTTAAAAACTCTTTTACAGAATAAAACAAGTTTAGAATTATCTGTCAATACATTAAAAAAAAATACAATTGAGCAATTTTCTTCAAAAATTCATAAAATTTATGAAAAGAAAATATTAATTAATCAAATAACAGAAAATAATAGTGGAGTATTTTTCCAAAGTTATAAAGATTTTTCTGTGAAAAAAATAAATATTTTAGATGGTTCAAATAATTTATCATATTATGATAATATATCTTTTTTATTATTTGAATTAAGAAGTAATAATAATTTAATGTTACATTTCATTGATTCATTATCAGAAAGTGAATATAATTTAATGATTCCATTTTTATGTCATTTTTTCTATGAAAATTTTTATATGGAATCAACAGAACAAGAAGAAATGTTATATATTATATATTTACTTTTAGAAAAAGAAATCGATAGATTAAATACTCCTTCAATTAATTCATTTTTAGATGATTCTTTCATTTCAAAATTCTTATTCGAATTATCAAACAGATATGAAATCAAATGTTATATTAATTTAATATTAAATAGTTTAATAAGGAAAATAGAAGATGAAAATTTAGAATATCATTCTTTGGATTTATCAAAAGATAATAAAAAGACAAAAAATGAATTAACTACAAAAATTTCTCAAACTATAATATTTGATAGATCAACTTCTTACTCAAATAATTCAAGAGGAGATTATATTGATGATATGAGAAACACTGAAAATATTAATAATAGATCTCTAATAAGACAAAATTTAGATAATCCTTTTGATTCAAGAGAATCACAAAATCAAAGTTTTCAAAAACTATTTAATATAACTTTAAATGAATATGAAATGAGAAAATTATTTCAAGATAAAACTGATCCTTTTCAAAGGGAATTATTATTAAAGCATTTAAGATATTCTATAACTTCCAAAAATCCAAATTTATTTTCAAATGATTCAAATAAGACTAAATGCACACAAGAAAATATAAGTCAATATACTATTGGTTATAAAATGATTATTGATTTTATAGATGAATTGTTTTATAATTTAGAAAATGAAACAATAATTCCTTATTCAATAAAAGTAATATGTAAAATGATATATGTTTTAATAAAACAAAAATTCAAATTTATATCTGATTTAGAAAGAGATATTTTTGTTGGTGCATTTTTCTTTGATAAATTAATTTTACCAGTTTTATTAAACCCTGATATTAATGAAACCGGATATAATACAATAATATCAATGTCAACTAGGAAAAATATATATAATATATATTTAGTTCTTAAAAAATTTTCAAAAGCTGAATTGTTTACAAGTGATACTTCTCCTCATTATACAATATTTAACCAATATATTATCGATAATATTCAAAAATTAGATAAATTTATTGTTAAAGTTACAAAAGTTGATTTACCTGCAAAATTAAAGCAATTATCTGAATTATATTATGATAATGATTTATATGTTTTAAATGAAGAAGAAAAAGATCCAAAATTAATAACTTATGATTATTTTGAAGAAAATAAAAAAGATTTCATGCAGCATCAAAGTATATGTTTCAATATAGAACAATTAATAATGATAATTAATAAACTATTTGAAAATGAATTATATAAATATGTACCAAATAATACTTTATTTAAAGAATTATGTAAAAAATTACATGATTTTAAAGATTTTTTACAAAATCAAACTTCTAATGATGAACAACAATTTTATGTAATAATGAATGATAAATACCCTCCTGAAGTAAAAGAATTATTATCTAAGAAGGAAGAAATAATTCCTTTAGTTTCAAATAATGATTCTTCGAATTATTTAAATGAAATAAAATATTGTATTTGTCATTTATTGACTCATTTTGAAATATTACCTCATTGGGATTGGGTGACTGGTAATTATAAAACTGAAACAATTTTTGAATTAATTGATAAATATTTAAGTCATTATAATAATGATATTATATTACCTTTTAATTCTACTGCTCCTCTTTGTTGGTATAGTATGTATATTAAAAGTAATATAAATAAAATTCCTCAAGAGTATAAAAATAATGATTATCAAAAATTACATGATGAAATTGTTGAAGAGTTTAAATCTACTATGAAAAAATTAAATAAATTAAATGATTTTTTAACAATTCAAATAACTACAAAATTCATTTTAATTGATCATAAAATTAATATTACTAATGAAGAATTAAAAAATATAAAATCAACTCAAAGAAATATTAAAACTGAATTTTTTATAGAAAGAAAAACAATACCTGTTTTATTGGCATCAAAATATGAAATTAATAATGAAAGAATGAAAAGAGATAAAGATAAATATGTAGTTAACAGTGAATCAAGTAAAATAAGTGAATTAATATGTGTTAAAGATACAAATGAAAAATATGAAAAAAATATTAAAATGGATTTTAAAAATGATAAAGAATTTTTATTACATTTAGATGATAATACTAAAAAAATTTATAGATGTGAAACAATAAATGATTTTGCAGAAAGGTTTTCAAATTATGATTCAATATATTTAGATATTCATAAAACATCTTTAGATTCAAAAAGAGAAAGTATTACAAAAGCAAAAGAAGTTTTAGAAACATATATAAATATTATAAAAGAAGAATTAATAAAATTTTTTTATCCAAATTATGAAAAGTTACAAAGCAAATTAGAACGAACAGAGACAACACAAGAAAGAGATGCAATAAATAATCAATTAAATTTCATTAAAGAAGAAATAGAAATTCAATCAAAAAGTATTTGGAATTATATTTTAAAGAGATTGTATAGTAAAAAATATTCAGAAGTGCCAATTAAAGAAGATTTAGATTTAAATAAAAAATGTAGAGAATTATTTTGGATAGATCCAGTAAAGCATTTATCAATTAAAGAAAATGTTTTTGAAAAAAATATATTTCAAACAATAATTAAACATATTAAAAATATGGATAAATTATCCTCTCCTTTAGAAAAATTAAATGAATTTGGAAGAGGAGTTCAATTAATTAATTCATTATATCTTTTTACTGGATTTAAATCAAATACTGATGCTGATGATTTTATTCCTTTTGTTATTTATGCTTTAATATTATGTAAACCTAAAAGATTATTTTGGTCCCTTATGCTTATTAAATTTTTCCTTAATGCTAATGAATTATTTGGAAATATTGGTTATAATGTTAGTCAAGCTGAAGGAGCTGCTAAATATATTTTAAATTTAGATTATAATAAATTACATTGTAGTAAAAGTGAATACGATGATAATTGTAAGAAATATAGATTTTTTGATAATAATATTAATTAGAAAAAAATTATAGAATATTTAATAATTTTTTTATATTATCTATTTATTTATTTATAAATTTCATAATGGGATGCTCAGAAACTAAGGAAGATGTTGAATCTCAAATGTTTGAATTAAGATTGGAAAGAGATAAAATAAGAAAAGAAAGAAATGAAATGTTAATTAAATATAAATTAATAACTGGAAAAAATTTGAAACCTAAAAAAATCCCTGATTATATATATACTGAAAAAAGAAGGAAAAGAAATAAATACATCTATAATTCTCCCTTAACTTTACATAGTACGTATATTCCAAGAACTCTTGAAACGAAAGAAAATGATGCAAATGAAAGAAATAATAATAAATTGACTTTGAATAAAAAAAAAGTTTATAAATGAATTACAAAAATATTTAAATTAATGGTAATTTTATTAATTTGAAGAATATGAAAAATGTAAATAAAAAAAATAATATGTTTTGTAAGGTATAATATATAAAATTATAAAAAATCATCTTATGTTTATTTAAGAATAATTTAGAGAAAAAAACTATAAAATTAATTTATTAAAAAAATATTTCCATTCAAAAAGGAAAAAGATAACTGTAAATGAGAGGATTGGTAGAATCAAATATAATATTTCAATAAAATACATTTTTATTTCTTGAAAAATTGAAATAATTTATTTTTTTTTCCCTTTTAATGTGAAATATTTTTTAGCTTAAATAATATGATTATGTCATAAATAATTATTTTTAAATTAATAAAATCATAAAAAATTAAATTAATTTTTTTTTAATTTGATTTAAATAATGAATAAAAAAGGAAATTCTCGGTCGAAAGAAAGTGTAAAAAAGAAAGAAACAACATCAAAATTTTCAGGAGGTAAAAATTCAGAAGAAGAAAATTTTGAAAAATATAAAATGTTTCTTCAAAAAAAAAGAGAAGGAAAAGATATAAATGAAGAAGAAGAAGAGAGAGAAGAAGAAGAGTATATACAACAAGGTGACAATCAAATATTATCTTATGAACCTTTTGAACCTTATAATATTCCTAAAACGCTTGAAGAACATAAAAATAATTTAGAAGATTTAATTAATAGAAGTGATTTTCTTTTAGAATTTATTGATATTAGAAATTTAAAAGGAACAAGATGTTTAAGATTAGAAAATTCAATTAAAATAAATAAAAAGTTAATTTTAGTTTTAGGTAAAGCTGATATTTTTTCTCAAGATTTCATTGATAAAAAAATTGATTTATTGAAAAAAGAAAATAATTTAGTTTTAGTTGTTTCTTCTTATATAAGGGAAAAAATAATTGAAATGTATGAGCAATTAAAACAAATCCTTTTTGGAAATAATAATAATAATATTTATAATAAGAAATGTATTAAAATTGGTGTTATTGGTTATCCAAATATGGGTAAAAACACTTTTATTAAATCTATACAATTGTTAAGTGAAGCAAATTCATGTGATAAAATTATATATTTTAATAATAAAAGTTTTGGTATTGATAGTTTACCAGGAACAATTTTTGAAAAAGATGATAAAGATACTTTATTTATTTCTAAAGAATTTAAAGATATTTATTCAATTCCTAATCCCGAAAATCTGTTTGAAAAATTATTTCAATATATTGATAAAAATAAAATTAAAGAAATTTATGATTTAAATGAGATTAATAATATATCAGATTTAATTAAAGAATTTTCTTTAAAATTTCAATATGATTTTAACGAAAGTAAATTAATTTATCTTCATATTATGAGAGATATGATTGATGGAAAAATAAATTATGACATTGATCCTTAAAAAAAATAATTTTTATTTAATAATAATTTTTAAAAGTACTTCACGCATTAATTAAATATATATTAGAAATAGACAAAATAAAAAAAATCAATTATTATTTTTTTTTACTTTTAATGAATTTTTTAATTTTCTTTTTTTTAAATTGATACATAATTCACTTTATTAAATTAATAACCTTATAAAGTAATAATATAAAAATAAATAATATTTACATTAAATATACTAAAAAAAAATTTATTTTTCATCTTCTTCAACTTTCTTATCTTTATCTTTATCAATTTTTTTTTTCCTTTTAATAACTTTATTAGGATTAACAATTTTTGAAATTTTTTCAATTCTTTCTTGATAGTCTTTAACATCAATTAAATCAAACATTTCTAAAAGTTTTCTCATATAAACCATTTCTCTTCTAAATTGTTTTAATTGTGCATCATTTACAATATTTGGTTTTTTTCCCACAATTTTTTCCATTGAATCAATAATGTTATTAAATTCCATTTTAAAAATATTAACAATATCATTTTTTAAAAAAGCATATTTCATATTATCATATATTTTTTTCATTTTTGTAAATTTAAATATATATTCATTATAACCTTTCCCTGAAAAAATAGGATAATTTTCAAAATTTAATTCATTAAATAAATTTAACATTTCTGAAATTAATTCATTTAATAATAAAATCATAGAATATTGCGTACTTTTTTCTGCATCTTCAAAAGTTAATTTTATTTCATTAAAAGGATATTTAATTAAAAAAGTTTGTAATGCTCTTTTAATAATTAAAATATTTGAATTTAATAAACTTAATTCTTTCTCTGTTATTAATTTAACTCCATTTATTTTTCCATCAGATGAATTTATTATTATATCTTTTTCCATTTTTATAATATCATTTATTGTTTTATATGTACATACAACTATTACTTTTTGATAATTTTCATCTATTAAATTAGAATACATAAATAAACTTTCATAAATAAATTTAATTATGTAAAGTGTAAAATTTATTATTTTATGTTTTGAATTATTTTCTTCAGGTTCTGTTTTAATAAATATATATTCATTATATTTTTGATTTTCTAAAATTTCATCATTTTCATTTACTTTATTTATATTATCAATATCTAAATCAATATAACTTGTATATTTTTCTTCATCATCTTCAATAGTGTCTGTATCACTATTTGTTATTAAATCAAATACATCTTGATATATTTGTTTTATATTCATTAATTGCTCCCAATTTTCTTTTTTTAATTTTTCTTTTAAATTATCTACTTGTTTATCATAATATTTTCTAAAAAATTCTTGATATAAATTCCCTATAAAATCAAACAAATATAAATTAGTATAATTTAAATATGAACTACATTTTCTTTCTATAAGTGAACTTTTTTCATGAAATATTTTTAAATTACCTGTCATTACAAATTCATTTAAATATTCATTTATTGGATTTTTTAATATTGCATCCATTTCTTTTCTTATATATGTAGTTAATTCTTTAAACTGAACTGGTGTTAAACCAAAGTTATTTTGGAATAAAAAAAGAAGATAAAAATAATTAGATAATATGATTGTAAATAAATTTGAAACATAATATAATTTTTGAAAAATTTTAAAATTAAATGATTCCATTTTGTTATATGAATTTTTGATTATTATATTAAATTGTTCTTTTAATTGAATAACAATAGTTTTAATATCTATTTTTTCTTTTATTATTATATCCAAAAGTTCCATTAATGAAATTAATATATCTCTAATTTTAATATTCTTTGAATCTTCATCTATATTATTGTAAATTAGCCTAAAATCAAAATTATCACATTCAAAATCTAAATCAATAAATGTGTCTTTATCTTTTTTTTCTATCTCTTTATTTAAATTAAAATTTGTTTTCTTTAATTCTATTTTTTCATTTGTAATTTCATTTTCTATATCATAAACTAAACAAACTTCTATCAAATTTTTTATTCTTTTATTAAAGTCAAGTAATAAATATTTTTCTCCTTTATTTTCATAATTCATTAATTCCTTTTCCATTATTGAAAGAATTCTCAAATCTTTAAATATATTTTTTTCTTTAATTTCATTAATTTTATTCCTTATATTATTAATTAAATTTTTTAATTCTTCAATTTTATTTTCACTGTCTCCTTTATCTAAAAAATCTAATTTGTTAAAATCATCTTTAATTTTTTTAATTTCATTCAAATAATATTTTAATTTTGTTTAATTTTGTTTTTTTTT